>OGNQ01001307.1_pt1 | contig 18050 bp, 15 predicted proteins | sample 1573481 | NCBI WGS metagenome assembly OGNQ01 (sample SAMEA2581920, study PRJEB24529) | metagenome | biome: Human gut stool | place: China | collected 2011 | reverse complement strand
AAGAGTTAAAAAATCTTGTTTTAATGACTTTGTCAAGCCGCTAAATTATCATTTAGCATATATAGCTCTTAACAGTGGCGAGAGCATATACCAACAGAACTGCCGCTGGTAGTCGTTCTCTTGAAATGAAAAGGAGTAACGACTATGAAAGAAAAACTTATAAGTGATATTGAATCGCAAATGCAAAAGGTGCTGGATAACAGCCAGCTTGGGGAATTACATCGAGTGCTCGCTTGTTGCTTACACAGGTGCGAAGTTACTGCATCCGGTCAGGAAGCCGACGAGGAAGTGGATTATATAGAGATGTTTCTTTCAGCGAAGAAAATAGAAGGACGCTCAGAAAAATCGCTGAAGTATTATCGTTCAACGATAGAAAAACTTGTTGAAAGCATAGGAAAAACGGTTAGGCATATTACTACTGATGACTTACGAGGATATCTCGCTGATTACCAAACCAAACACGGTTCCAGCAAGGTTACGATTGATAATATCAGGAGGATTTTATCGAGCTTTTTCGGATGGCTTGAGGATGAAGATTATATTTTGAAAAGTCCGGTACGCAGAATACATAAGGTAAAAACTGGGAAAAACATTAAAGAAACATATACGGATGAGCAGTTGGAGCTAATGCGAGATAGCAGCCAAGAGCCGAGAGATCTGGCAATGATTGATGTACTTGCGTCAACGGGCATGCGTGTTGGTGAAATGGTTCTATTAAATAAGGATGACATTAACTTTGAAGAACGAGAATGTATTGTATTTGGTAAAGGAGACAAAGAAAGAGTGGTTTATTTTGACGCTAGAACGAAGCTCCATCTGCAAAGCTACATCGAATCAAGAACTGACGATAATCCGGCATTATTTGTCTCTTTAGTAGCTCCGTATAAAAGGCTGGAGATTGGTGGCGTAGAGGTGAGGCTGAGAAAGCTTGGAGCAGCTCTTGGAATTAATAAGGTACACCCTCATAAATTTCGACGCACTCTGGCAACGATGGCAATAGATAAAGGAATGCCGATAGAGCAGTTACAGCAGCTCCTTGGACATCAGAGAATAGATACGACCTTGCAGTATGCGATGGTTAAGCAGAGCAATGTGAAAATTGCTCATAGGAAGTATATAGGATGAGGTGAATTACATGAAAGATGGATACAAACAGCTGGGAAATTATATCCGTCAGGTTAATGAGCGTAATGGAGATTTGAGTGTAGATAAATTACTGGGCGTTAGCATTACAAAGCAATTTGTCTCGTCCATCGCCAATATCGTAGGTACTGACTTGAGCAATTATAAGATTGTCAGAACCGGACAATTTGCTTATGGACCAGTAACATCGAGAAACGGTGAAAAAATATCGATTGCCCTTTTACAGGAAGACGACTGTATTATTTCAAGTTCATATTCAGTTTTTGAAGTTATTGACAAGAATGTTCTCAATCCAGAATATTTGATGCTTTGGTTCAGCAGACCAGAGTTTGATAGATATGCTCGTTATCGATCTCACGGTAGTGTAAGAGAAATATTCGATTGGGATGAAATGTGTCAGGTTGATCTTCCTGTGCCATCAATTGCGAGGCAGAATGAGATGGTTGAGGCTTATAGGGTTGTAACAGACCGAATCGCATTGAAGCAGAAGATAAATGATAATTTAGTGGAAGCTCTGTCCGCAGTTTACAAGGAACTTTTTTCTGATACAGAAACACAATATCCAAAAGTTTCATTGCAACAGGTTTGCAATAAAATTGGTAGCGGAGCAACGCCAAAAGGTGGAAAAGCAGCCTATATTGACGAAGGTATTTCTCTTGTCCGAAGCACAAATGTCTTCGATTTCCGATTTGAGTATTCTGATCTCGCTCACATAAATCAGAATCAAGCGGATATCTTAGCTAATGTTACTGTAGAACCGAACGACGTTCTTTTTAATATCACTGGTGTATCTGTGGCTCGTTGTTGCATGGTTCCTGATGATGTGTTACCCGCAAGAGTAAATCAGCACGTTATGATAATACGCCCAATTAAGGGGGAAAATATGAGTTATTACATCATGTTCACTCTTTGCTCTACCGATAATAAAACTAAATTGCTGGGTATTGGGCAATCAGGCTCCACCAGAGAAGCTATTAACAAGCAGGAACTTGAATCATTTGAGATTCCACTTCCTGACAATAATTCTATCAATAAATTTGGCGAAGCTGCAAAACACGTTTATGAGCATATTCACTGCAGTATCAGAGAAATTCACGCTCTTGAAGAAATAAAAACCATTTTACTTGCTCAGTTGTCAAGCCGCTAAATTATCATTTATATTGATATCAAAGAATTGTCATCACAAATTATATATACATAAAAAGAAAGCCATCGACAAGAAATAGGAGGTGAGCCACAATGAAATTCAATGAACATGCACTGGAAATGTCTATTATGAAACTTTTTGAAGGCAAAGGCTATACGCATGTGACAGGTGCTGATATTGTGCGTAATAAGCCAGATGTTCTGCTGATATCTGATTTAAAGGAATATCTTCGTGAAAGATACAAAACAGATGGTCTGACAGAGAGCGAGATAGATAGTATTATATTGTCCTTAAATGCGGTATCAGGGACATTGTATGAAATGAATAAGGTTATATTCCGTATGATTACAGATGGAATTATATTTAATAGAGAAGATCGTTCTAAGAAGGATATTCATATTGAATTTATCAATTATGCAAAGCCGGAGAAGAACATATTTAAAATTGTAAATCAGCTTGAAATCGAGGGATATAATTATCAAATTCGTATTCCGGATGGAATTATTTATGTGAATGGTCTTCCTATTGTGGTACTTGAATATAAGACGGCTATTCAGGAAAATACGACTATTATGGATGCGTATACACAGCTTACAGTCCGTTATACAAGGGATATACCTGAAATATTCAAGTACAACGCATTTGTGGTTATCTGTGATGGTGCTAATAGTAAATATGGTTCTTTATTTAGTCCGTATGATTTCTTCTATGCATGGAGAAAAGTGAATGATGAAGATCCGGAAATGGATGGGATAAATTCATTATACACTATGATAGACGGAATGTTTGAACAGAACAGGCTTTTGAAGATTATAAAGAATTTTATTTATTTTCCGGATAATTCTGATAAAAATTTAAAGGTGGTATGCCGATACCCTCAGTTTTTTGCTGCAAATAATCTGTACCAGAATATTAAGGAGCATATGAAACCTGAAGGGGATGGAAAGGGTGGTACATATTTTGGCACAACAGGATGTGGCAAGAGCTATACTATGTTGTTTCTTGCCAGAATGTTAATGAAGAGCACTTATTTTAAGAGCCCGACAATATTGGTAATCACAGATAGGACAGATTTGGATGACCAGCTTTCTAAGCAGTTTGTGAATTCCAGACTTTATATAGGAGATAACAATGTTGTAAGCATTGAATCTAGAGAAAGCTTGAAGAGCGAGTTACAAGGCAAAGCCAGTGGCGGAGTGTACTTGACTACAATTCAGAAATTTACTGAGGATTTAAGCCTGCTTACAGACAGAACTAATGTAATATGCATATCTGATGAGGCTCATAGGTCACAGATTAATCTTGATATGAAGATGACTGTAACCGATAACGGCGTGAATAAAACGTACGGATTTGCAAAGTACCTGCATGACTCACTACCAAATGCAACATACGTTGGATTTACCGGGACACCAATAGATGCAACGCTTGAGGTGTTTGGTGATATTGTAGGACATCCATATACTATGACAGAAGCAGTAAAGGATGGAATTACAGTTAATCTTGTATATGACGGTCGTGCAGCAAAGGTTACATTGAATGATGCAAAGTTGAATGAAATTGAAGAATATTATGACAAATGTGCAGATATGGGGACATCAGAGGAACAGATAGAGGAAAGCAAGAAAGCGGTTGCACATTTGGATGTTATTATTGGTGATCCAGACAGATTAAATGCTGTTGCGAAGGACTTTGTTACTTATTATGAAAAACGAGCTGAAGAGGGGGCTACAGTCGCAGGAAAAGCAATGTTTGTATGTGCCAATAGATTTATCGCATATGATATGTACCGTAAAATTAGGACGCTTAGACCAGAGTGGACAGAGAAGAAATTATGCGATGATGGGGTAGAACTTACAGATGAAGATAGAAAAGAACTTAAACCTATCGAAAAAATAAAGATGGTAATGACCAGAAATAAGGATGATGAGCAGGAACTTTGGGATTTACTTGGAACAAAAGAAGATAGAAAAGAGTTTGACAGACAGTTTAAGAATGTAAAATCAAATTTCAAAATTGCGATAGTTGTTGATATGTGGTTGACTGGGTTTGATGTTCCATGTCTTGATACGATCTATATAGATAAACCAATACAGCAGCATACCTTAATTCAAACAATATCGCGCGTAAATCGGGTATATGAGGGCAAGGACAGGGGACTGATAGTAGATTATATTGGTATTAAGAAAAATATGAATCTTGCGCTCAGAAAATATACGAATTTTGAAAAAGAGGAATTTGATGATTCTTTACAATCTGTACCGATTGTAAAGAATCAGTTGGAAGTGCTTGATCAAATGTTTAGTAATTTTAATGCAAAAGATTTTTATGATGGAGATCCGTTAGAACAGTTGAATTGCTTGAACAAGGCAGTTGAATATGTTCAGTTGACACAGGATCTGGAAATGAGATTTATGGCGAATGTTCGTAGATTAAAACAGGCATTTAATCTATGTAGTTCCAGTGAAGAATTTACAGATCATGATGTTGAAAAAGTGCATTTTTATCAGGCAGTACGCTCTATTTTATTTAAACTGACAAAGGGTGATGCACCTGATACGGCGCAGATGAACATGAAAGTACGAAAGCTGTTGGATGATGCAATTCAGTCGGATGGAATAGAAGAGCTTTTTGAAACAGGAAAACACATTGATGTAGATATATTCAGTGATGAATATATGGCAAGAATAGAAAAAATTAGTCTTCCAAATACAAAAATCAAGGCATTACAGAGACTTTTATCCTATGCCATAGAAGAATTTAAGAGGGTAAATCGCATAAAAAGTATTGAGTTCAGTGACAGAATGCATGCCGTAGTAGACACATACAATAACAGACGAAGAGATGAAGCCTTTGCAAATGAGGTACTTGATGATGTAGCTAATCAACTAGCTGATTTGTTACATGAATTGAAGAATGAGAGAAATTCCTTTGAAAATATGGGCATAGATTATGAGGAAAAAGCATTTTATGACATTCTCCTTGCGGTTGCCAAGAAATATGATTTTGAGTATCCAGACGATAAAATGGTAGAATTATGTAAGGAAATAAAGGTAGTTGTAGATGATAAAGCCAAATACACAGATTGGGCGAGAAGAGAGGACATTAAGGCTAATTTGCAGGTGGATTTAATTTTATTACTTGATAAATATGGATATCCACCAGTTACGATTGATGATGTATATAAAGAGGTGCTAGAGCAGGCAGAGAATTTTAAGAAATATGCTAAATAATCAGATAGATAAGTGGAGGTTGCGTTATGGTGAAAGACAAGCTGTTTTCTGGAGAGTCAAAAAATATTGAATACAAGGTGACAATACCAGATAAAAGTGAAAAATACATGAAAACCGTTGTGGCTTTTGCCAATACGCAAGGCGGAAAATTGGTCATAGGAATTGATGATAAAACGCATCAAGTAGTTGGAGTAGATAAGGAGAGTCTTTTTCCAATTATGGATTCATTGGCAAATGCGATATCTGATTCGTGTGAGCCACAGATCATTCCGGATATTGAACCACAAACGATTGATGAAAAGACTGTAATTGTTGTTGATGTGGAAGCAGGAAAAAATCGCCCATATTATATTAAGGCCAAGGGTAAAGAAAAAGGGACTTATATTCGTGTCGCAGGAACTTCACGACTTGCTTATCCGGAAAAGATAAGAGAGTTGGAGATGGAGGGGGCACGTATTTCATGGGATGAACTGACTTGCGTGGGGTATGATGTAACAGAGGCAGCAACACAAAATTTGTGTAAAGATATAGAAGTTTTTCGCAGGAAAGCAGGTCTTTCGGAACAGGCTGTTAGAAAAGAACAACTATTTAATTGGAAAATTTTAAAAAATAAAGATGGAAATGTACTTGCGTCTAATGCGTATGTCTTATTAACATCTGATTACTTCCCGTTTTCAAAAACACAATGTGCAGTATTTAAAGGAATAGATAGAACAGTATTTTTAGATAAACGGGAGTATACAGGACCGATCTATAAACAAATTGAAAGTGCGGTTGAGTTTGTTCTAAGAAATATCAGACTTGGAGCAACAATAGATGGTTTGGTGCGCAGAGAAAATTATGAACTGCCAGTAGAAGCAATTCGGGAAATGATCATTAACGCACATTGTCACAGAAATCTCTCTGATGAGTCTTGTATACAGGTAGCTATTTATGATGACCGTTTGGAAGTGACTTCCCCAGGAGGATTGTATAATGGACTAACCTATGAAGAGGTGCTGAGCGGTCATTCTAAGATCAGGAATAAGCTAATTGCTAATGTTTTTAGTCAAATGGGATTGGTAGAAGCGTGGGGAAGTGGAATTCGAAGAATATTGAATAAAGCGGAAGAGTATGGACTGAAAGAACCCAAGATAGAAGCATTTGATGATATGTTTAGGGTAAATTTATATAGGAACATCGGAGAAAACATCGGAGAAAACATCGGAGAAAGCATCGGAGAAAGCATCGGAGATGAATTAGAATTTGATGTTAGTAGATTAAACGAAAGTCAGATAAAGATACTGAAAAATTTAAAGGAAGATAAGTACCTTTCAGCCACAAAACTTGCCAAGATAACCGGAATTTCTAGAAGAAATGTTGAAAATAATATCAAAAAATTAAAAGATATGGGGGTTTTAGTGCGTCAAGGTTCGCCTAAATATGGGTACTGGATAATTACGAAGAGATGATAAACTTATTTTTATAATCTAAGACTCAGCTTTTAGTTGCAGTGTCTGGAAAGAAGGAGAAGTGTATGAAGCTTGACCGAGTGATGATCGCAGCACCCAAAAGCGGAAGCGGCAAAACAACCATTACCTGTGCGTTGTTGCAGAGCCTTAAGGAGCAGGGAATTCCGGTTGTTTCTTATAAGTGCGGGCCGGACTATATTGATCCGATGTTTCATAAAGAGGTGCTGGGAGTACCTTCTAAGAATCTTGATACCTTTTTTACCGGGGAGGAAGAGACACGCGTCTTATTAAAGGCGGACAGAGCGGAAGGGGAGCTTGCGCTTCTCGAAGGCGTGATGGGATTGTATGACGGACTTGGCGGCATCCGGGAAGAAGGCTCGTCCTATCATCTTGCAAAGGTGACTGGGACACCGATTGTACTTGTGGTGGATGCAAAAGGAATGGGAAAATCTGTCCTTGCTCTGATTGCCGGATTCCTGCAATATGATACGGAGAAGCTGATCCGCGGCGTGATTTTAAACCGGATGTCGGGAGCCTGTTATCAGACGATCAGACCACTGATTGAAAAGGAGCTTCCGGTTGCAGTTTTAGGTTATGTTCCGGATCAGAAGCATCTGGAACTGAAAAGCAGACATCTTGGACTGGTGTTTCCTAAGGAACAGGAGGAAGTAAAGCAGCAGATCCGGGATTTTGCAGCAGAATTACAGAAGACGGTTTCCATAGAGAAAATCCGGGAGATTGCAGCAGAGGCGGTGGAACTGCCGGAGATGTCGAAGGGAGATTCAGGTCTTCGAGATCATTTGGAAGGTTCCACAGAAGAGAAACATGTCCATATTGAGTCAGTGACAGACTCAATCATCGAATCGAGTGCTAGGGACAGAACGGAAGCAAGAGAAATGACAGACAATGGCAATGACACTGACGCTCCGATCATCGCTGTCGCATGGGATGAAGCCTTCTGTTTTTATTATGAGGATAACCTGCGGCTATTGGAAGAACAGGGAGCAAGGCTTCGTTACTTTTCACCGCTCCACGATTCCCGGCTGCCGGAAGGCTGCGATGGCATACTGCTTGGCGGAGGCTATCCGGAGCTTCATTTACAGGAACTGGAACAGAATGGATCAATGAGAAATGAGATCCGGACTGCTATGGAACAGGACATTCCCTGTGTGGCAGAGTGCGGCGGATTTATGTATCTGCATGAAACGATTGAGGATCAGGAGGGGCAGCAATACCGGATGGCAGGTGTTCTTCCCGGCATTTGCATAAACAAAGGAAAACTGGTAAGATTTGGGTATATCGAGCTGCAGGAAAAAAAGCCTTCATTTCTGCCGGAAGGAACGAAGATCCGCGGACATGAGTTCCATTATTATGACAGCTCGGATAATGGAGAGGATTGCATGGCAGTGAAACCGGTGACCGGAAAGAGTTATCCCTGCGTCATTGAAACACAGAACCGGTTTCTCGGGTTTCCCCATTTGTATTATCCGTCCAATCCCGGTTTTGCGGAGAACTTTGTAGAAAAGGCACGGGACTTTCGGAACAGAAATCAAAATAGGAATCAAAACAGGAATCGGGACAGGAAGAGGTAACGTTATGGAGAATTCCTATCGCTTTTTTGAAAATAAAGACTGTAAATATTTCCCTTGTCATCAGGGCTTAACGGACTTTAACTGTCTGTTCTGTTACTGTCCGATGTATCAGCTGCCGGCATGTCCCGGGAATCCTTCCTATCTGGAAAAGAATGGAAAAACCATCAAGGTATGTACGAACTGTACCTTTCCTCATCAGCCGGAAAACTACGACAAGGTGATCGCGGTATTGAAGCATCAGCTTTGATCAGAAAATCAGGTATAGAAGTATTACATGAAAACTTTTTAAGGAGCAGGCAGACACATGACCCTTCAACAGTTGCATTACGCCATTACGATTGCAGAGGCAGGATCCTTAAACAAGGCCGCCGAAGCGCTTTATATTTCCCAGCCATCGCTCACAAGCGCCATGCAGGAGCTGGAAAAGGAACTGGGCATTTCGATCTTTGTAAGAAGCGGGCGGGGTGTTTCCCTGACGCAGGACGGATCGGAATTTCTTCTCTATGCAAGAGAGGTGTATGGACAGTATGAAACGCTGCTTGATAAATATGGAAAGAGCGGAAAGCGGAAGAAAAAATTCGGGGTTTCCACACAGCATTATTCCTTTGCAGTCAAAGCTTTCGTGGAACTGGTGCAGCAGTTTGATACACTGAAATACGAATTTGCAATCCGGGAAACCATGACAAAGGATGTGATCCTGGATGTGGCGAATATGCGCAGCGAGATCGGAATTCTTTATTTTAACGATTTTAACCGGGCAGTATTGACGAAGATTCTTAAGAGCAATAATCTGGAATTTCACCACCTGATTGACTGTAAGGCTTATGTGTATCTCTGGTCGGGACATCCTTTGGCGAAAAAGAAATCCATCCGGTTCGAAGAACTGAAGGATTATCCGTGCCTGTCCTTTGAACAGGGTGAGGCAAGCTCCTTTTACTATGCGGAGGAGATTTTAAGCACCAAGGAATATACACGGACGATCAAGGCCAATGACCGGGCAACGATGCTCAATCTGATGATCGGATTAAACGGTTACACGCTTTGCTCCGGAATCATCTGTGAGGAGCTGAATGGCGATGACTATCTGGCAATTCCCTTTGAGGAGGATTCAGTGGAAGAAAACAGTGGTATGGAAATCGGTTATATTACGAGGCAGAATACCATACTAAGCTCCATTGGAAAAATGTATATTGATGAGATACGGAAGTATCTTGGAAGTAACGAGTTATAGATTCAGTCTATAGCTCGTTATATTTTACCCGTATTAGCGCGGAGAAAGAAGATATGATAGTCTTAGTGACGTGAAAGAGAGGTAATGAGATGATTCGGTTAGAGAACGTCAGTAAGACTTTTACAGATTCCAATAAAGAAGTTCATGCAGTGAATAACGTAAGCCTTACCATCAACGATGGAGATATCTTTGGTATTATCGGATTTTCGGGAGCAGGAAAATCGACACTGGTCCGATGTATCAATCTTCTGGAAAAGCCGACGGACGGAAAGGTTTTCGTAGACGATGCAGAGATTACAGCACTGTCCGGAAAAGAACTCCGCAAGGCGCGTAAGAAGATCGGTATGATCTTCCAGCATTTCAATCTGATGCCATCCCGGACCATCTTTGGAAATGTTGCTTATCCCTTGCGCGGCAGCGGACTTTCCAAAGAAGAGATCAGTGAAAAGGTACATCACCTGCTTGAACTCGTCGGAATTTCCGAAAAGGAAAATGCATTTCCGAGCCAGCTGTCCGGAGGTCAGAAGCAGAGAGTCGCGATCGCGAGAGGACTTGCCAATGACCCCGGCATTCTTCTTTGTGATGAGGCAACCTCAGCACTTGATCCGCAGACAACCAAATCCATTTTAAAGCTGTTGCAGCAGCTTAACCAGACACTTGGTATTACCGTGGTGGTGATTACCCATGAGATGGCGGTGGTGAAGGAAATCTGTAACCGGGTAGCGGTCATGGATCATGGGGATGTGGTTGAGGAAGGAGAGGTCTTCCATGTGTTTGCTTCCCCGAAGGAGCCTTTAACTAGAAGCTTTATTAAAACGACATCGAATCTTCAGAAGATTGAAGAGCTGATTGCAGCCGGTTCACCGGTTGTTGCAACGAAAAAGGGAGAGCTGATTGTCCGGCTTTCCTATGTAGAGAAAAATACATCTGAGCCACTGATTTCAACGGTGACACAGAAGTTTGGAATTATCTTAAATATTGTATTTGCTGATGTGGAAATCGTGCAGAACGCACCGATTGGAGGAACTGTAGCCATTGTAAGCGGGGAGGGCAGCAGGATCGATGAAGCATTGCAATATCTGAGAGATAAAAATGTAGGAGTGGAGGTGATTAAGGATGACCGGGTTCTTCAATAGAATCATACCAAATGTGATGGATAAGCTGCCGGACTTTTTTGAAGCTATCCGCGATACACTGATTATGGTGGGATGGTCCGGAATCATTGCCTTTGTACTGGGGCTGTTCCTTGGAATTGTCATTACGGTAACCAAACTGGGTGGAATTCTTGAAAACAAGGTGCTGTATCAGATTCTGGATAAGCTGATTAACTTTTTCCGGTCGATTCCCTTTATCATCCTGTTAACCTGGGTGATCCCGATTTCAAGAGCCATCATGGGAACCGCAATCAATGTGGAGGGTGCGATTGTTCCGTTGATTATGGGAACCGTACCGTTCTTTTCCAGACAGGTGGAAAGTGCACTGGCAGAAACCGATCATGGATTAATCGAAGCAGCCCTTTCCATGGGATCCGGACCGCTTGAAATCATCTTCCGCGTTTACTTACGGGAGAGCGTATCCGCCATCGCAAGAGGAACCACAATTACCGCAATCAGTCTGGTGGGATTAACCGCCATGGCAGGTGCCGTCGGATCCGGCGGACTTGGAGACTTCGCAATCCGGTACGGACATGACCGGAACATGACGGATGTAACCTGGGTAACGGTAATTACCGTATTTATCTTAGTCAGCATCATTCAGCTTCTTGGCAACCTGGTTGTCAAAAAGAGCAGACATTAAGGAGGCGTGAAGCATGGAAATACATACCAGAAAAATCGCGATTATCGGAGCGGGACATGTGGGATCCCATGCAGGGTATGCACTGCTTTCCCAGGGACTTGCAGAGGAAATCGTCTATATTGATATTGATGAAAAGAAAGCCAGGGCACAGGCTCTTGACCTGTATGATTCCACGGTGTATCTGCCAAAAAGAGCACTGGTTTACGCAGGAGATTACAGCGACATCAAGGATGCACAGCTTCTGATTGTGGCCGCAGGACCGCTGCCGGATATGAGTAAGGGGCAGACGCGGATGGATACCCTGCGTCAGACCATAGAAATCGTGAAGAACATTGCGGAGAACATCCGAATGTCGGGTTACACCGGCATTATTGTGAATATTTCCAATCCGGCAGATGTGGTAACCCATTATTTGCAGCACGTACTTGACTGGCCGTCAAATCAGATCTTTTCGACCAGCACAACCCTTGATTCTGCGAGACTTCGCAGAGCACTTGCAGACAAGACCGGAATTGACCAGAAATCCATTTATGCATATGCATTGGGTGAGCATGGCGAGAGCCAGATGGTTCCCTGGTCTACGGTAAGTATCGCAGGAAAGCCGCTTTTCGAACTGATGAAGGAAGAACCGGAAACCTTCGGCAGCTTAAACCTAAAGGAAATTGCCGATGCGGGAAAAGCCGGAGGATGGATCATTCTCGGCGGGAAGGGTTCTACGGAATTCGGAATTGGAGCAACGATAGCAGAAGTAACACGGGCTATTTTCGGAGATGAGAACCGGGTATTACCGGTGTCCGTCCTTTTAAATGGTGAATATGGACAGACGGATGTCTATGCAAGTGTTCCGGCCATATTAAACCGGAACGGCATTGCAGGGATTGTTGAACTTTCCTTGAATGAAGAAGAAAAGGAGCAGTTTGCTGCATCCTGTAAGACCATGAGAGAAAATTATGAATTATCACTTACCTTATGAGATTAAAAATGTGTGTAAACAATAAAAAAAGCATATTAAAAACCTGAAGGAGATTATTATGAAATTAAAGAGAATTTTAGCGGCTGTATTAACCCTTTCAACCGCAGTACTTGCCTTTACCGGATGCGGATCCGCAAAGACGGAAAGCAGTGCAGAGGCGACCACAGTAAAGATCGGCGTTGTCGGAAGTATTTATGAAGACTTGTGGAAGCCGGCGCAGGAAGCCTTAAAGGACGAAGGAATCAATCTCGAAATCGTACAGTTTTCCGATTATGTAACTCCGAACAATGCCTTAAACAGCGGAGAAATTGATTTGAATTCGTTCCAGCATCACATTTACCTCAATACAGAGCTGGAGCAGTATGGATATGCTATTGAACCGGTCGGATACACCTTCATTATTCCGCTGAACCTGTATTCCCACAAGGTATCGGATGTTTCCGGGATTAAAGACGGTGATGTGATTGCGATTCCCGATGATGTAACCAACGGCGGACGTGCGCTCAAGGTACTGGCAGCAGCGGGGTTTATTACCTTAAAGAGCGATGCAGGCTTTAACCCGACGGTAGATGACATCGAAAGCTACAAGGTCAATTTTGAAATTAAGGAACTGAAGGCAAACACCATTCCTTCCGTGCTGGATGATGTGACGGCAGCGATTGTGAACGGAAACTATGCACTTGATTTTGGTCTTAAGACGGAAGAAGCTATTTACAAAGACAGTGTGTTAGATGAAGAAGCTTACTGGAATCTCATTGCAGCACGTACCGCAGATCTTCAGGATCAGGCCAAACTGGATGCCTATAGAAAGGTCGTAAAGGCGTTCCAGTCTGAAGCAACCGAAAAGGTATTCAATGAAACCTTCGGCGGATATTTCATCAAGGTAGGCTGGGATCAGGATCTTTTAGCGGATAAATAGACAGGATGCATATGCATGGCAGCAGAAAGCAATTTTGCATGGCTCTGAACAGTTGAAAAAAGGAAAGAATATAAAATGAAGAATTTATCAGGACGGACAGCACATTTTACCGATTCCGTGATACGACGGATGACCAGAATTTCAAATCAATACGGGGCAGTAAACCTTTCCCAGGGCTTCCCGGACTTTGAACCGCCTAAGGAGATCCTTGACCGGCTTGCAGAAGTTTCCCATGAGGATTACCATCAGTATTCCATTACCTGGGGCGCACAGAATTTCCGCGAAGCGCTTGCAAGGAAGCAGTCAAAGCTCATGGGAAGAACGATTGACCCGAACGGAGAGATTGTCGTTACCTGTGGCAGCACGGAAGCAATGATGGCCGCTATGATGACGGTAGCGGATCCGGGAGATAAGGTCATTATCTTTTCTCCGTTTTATGAAAATTACGGAGCAGATACGATTCTGTCCGGAGCACAGCCGATTTATGTGCCGCTTTATCCGCCGGAATTTCATTTTAACCCGGAAGAGCTGGAAGCGGCCTTTCAGCAGAATCCCAAGGCACTGATCCTGTGCAATCCGTCCAATCCCTGCGGTAAGGTGTTCACCTGTGAGGAACTGAAGCTGATTGCTGACCTTGCACAGAAGTACGATACTTATGTGATTACCGATGAGGTGTATGAGCATATTGTGTATGAGCCCAATAAGCACATTTACTTTGCATCCCTGCCCGGTATGTGGGAGAGAACGATTTCCTGCAGCTCCCTTTCGAAGACCTATTCCATCACCGGTTGGCGGCTTGGATATATCATTGCACCTCCACACATCATTGATGTAGCCAAAAAGGTGCATGATTTCCTTACGGTAGGAGCTGCGGCACCCCTGCAGGAGGCGGCAGTTACGGGACTGCAGTTCCCGGACAGCTACTATCAGGAGCTGCAGCAGAAGTATACGGCGAAGCGGGATCTGTTTTTAAAGGGACTTAATGACATCGGAATTGCACATACCGTTCCCCAGGGGGCATATTATATTCTGCTTGACATTTCTGAGTTTGGCTATGAATCCGATCAGGTATTCTGTGAGGATCTGGCAAGGCTTGTCGGTGTCGGGGCAGTACCGGGATCGAGCTTTTTCAGGGAACCGGTCAATCACCTCATCCGCCTGCACTTCGCAAAGAAGGATGAGACGCTTTATGAGGCTTTGAACCGCCTTGCCGATATCCGGAAGAAGATGCCATATCAAAAGTAAATGAATCATTTCAGATGATTCTTTCGTATGAATCGAATCAGATATAAGGTTTGTTACACGGATGGACACTCATGACTTATATAGTTATGGGTGTTCTTTTTTGTTGCCATGCATATGAAAAAGTGATCCGCCGGATTATTTAATGAATCCATGCTGAAACAGGAATCGTCAATGCAGTAGAAAAGGGATTGCAGATATAATATGAAGAGGTATATACTGAGAAGAGATTAAAGCACACAGGGGACAAAAGCAGCCTTGTATGGCAATGCTCCAGGGCATATGAAATAACGGAGGAAACAGAAAATGATGAAGAAAGCATTCAAATTTGAAGTCAGGGATGAAAAGAAAATCCGTGTTATTGTGGATACGGATGCTGCATGTGAGGCAGATGACCCTTTTGCCATTGCGCATGCATTACTGAGTCCGAAACTGATTGTGGAAGGGATCACGGCAGAGCACTTTGCTAAAACGGATTCCGTACAAAGAAGCTTTGAAGAAATCCGGACAATTACAGAGGCAATGGGAATGAACGTTCCGATCTTCCTGGGGGAGGAAGGAGCACTGGATGAACAGGCTTCCGGAAATTCCCAGGCGGTAGAATTTATCATTGAGCAGGCACTGAAAGAAGAAAATCACCCACTCTATATTCTTGCAATGGGCGCAATTACGAATGTGGCAGCTGCGTTCCGTAAATGTCCGGAAATCATAAAAAGGGTTACAGTTGTCTGGATTGGAACGCATGGAACCCGTTATGGAACAGTTCCCTTCCGGGAATTTAATGCAGGAAATGATGTGAAGGCAGCAAATGAAGTTCTGCAGAGTGGCGCCAGGATCTGGCTGATTCCATCTTATGTTTATACAACAATGCATATCGGACTTGCAGAGATCCAGAACCGGATTTATCCGTATGGGGAGATAGGGAGACATCTTTTTGAAAACATGGTTTCCTATAATATGACGGATGAGGCTGCATGGACACAGGGAGAAAGCTGGTCGCTTGGAGATTCTCCATCAGTAGCGGTAACGCTGAATCCGGAGTGTGGACATTATGAGGAGACAAAAGCACCATGGGTAGGGGAGGATACTTCCAGTGTACCCAGAGAGGACAGCCCGCTGATCCGGGTTTACTCAGATGTGGATTCCCGTTATGTGCTGGAGGATTTCATAAACAAACTTCAATTACAATATTCATAAACGCAATATTCATAAAAAAGAAGAGGCAGGAACAGATGTTGAAAAAGAACACTTGTTCCTGTCTTTGTTATTATGGTATACTACTCGCTGAAGATGAGAAAATAAAAACAGGGAGGTTTTAAATGGAAGACAAAATTTATATTGCAATTGATCTGAAATCCTTTTATGCCTCCGTGGAATGTAAGGAGCGAGGGCTTGATCCGCTTACAACGAATCTTGTGGTGGCAGACCCCGGGAGGACGGAGAAGACGATCTGCCTTGCAGTATCTCCTTCGCTTAAACGTTATGGCATCCCGGGAAGGGCGAGATTATTTGAAGTGGTTCAGCGCATCCGGGAGGTCAACCGGGAACGGAAGAGGCATGCACCCGGAAGAACCTTTCATGGAGCATCTTCCAATGCCATAGCGCTTGCAGCGGATCCGGGTCTTGAGGTATCCTATATCACGGCAGTTCCAAGAATGTCTTATTATATGAAATACAGCACGCAGATTTATGATATTTATCTGAAATGCGTGGCACCGGAGGATGTACACGTCTATTCCGTGGATGAGGTATTTATCGATGCGACCGCATACTTAAAGACCTATCAGATGAGCGCCCGTGACCTGGCGCTGCGGATGATCCGGAATGTAATGGAGGAGACCGGTATCGTAGCAACGGCAGGAATCGGAACGAACCTGTACTTATGTAAGGTCGCAATGGATATTGTGGCAAAGAAGATTCCGGCAGACAAAGACGGTGTCCGGATTGCACAGCTTGATGAGCGTTCTTATAGGGAGCAGCTTTGGAATCATGTACCGCTTACGGACTTTTGGAGGGTTGGCCCCGGGTATGCGAGGAAGCTCAATGAGAATGGACTGTATACCATGGGCGATGTGGCACGGTGTTCGGTTGGAAAACCCAATGAATATTATAACGAAGCTCTGCTGTACCGGTTATTTGGAATCAATGCAGAACTGTTAATTGATCATGCGTGGGGATGGGAGCCGACTACCATTGCGCAGATTAAGGCATATAAGCCGGAGAAGAACAGCGTTGGCTCCGGACAGGTGCTGCAATGTGCTTACACAGTAGAAAAGGCGAAGCTCATCGTGAAGGAAATGACAGACCTTCTGGTGCTGGATCTGGTGGATAAGGGACTTGTCACCGACCAGATGGTGCTTACCATTGGTTATGACATTGACAATCTGACCGATCCGGCTATCCGGAATAAATTCCATGGAGAGGTCACAACCGACCGTTATGGAAGAAAGGTGCCGAAGCATGCGCATGGAACAGCGAACCTGCCGGAATATACTTCTTCGACCAGAATGATTATGAAGGCGGTAGAGGATTTGTATGACCGGATTATCAATCCGGATCTGCTGGTACGCAGAATCTATGTTGTGGCTTCGAGAGTGATTCCGGAGGGAGAAGCGAAGGAAAAGGAAGTCTTTGAGCAGATGGATCTCTTTACCGATTATGAAGCACTTAAGAAGGAAAAGGAACAGGAACAGACGGAGCTTCAAAAGGAGAAACGGATCCAGCATGCGATTCTGGATCTTCAGAAGAAATTCGGCAAAAATGCCGTCCTGAAGGGAATGAATCTCGAAGAGGGAGCCATGACCAGGGAGAGAAATAAGCAGATCGGAGGTCATAAGGCATGAGTGAATATTATGAGGATAAACACCGGTATGATGATCTCCTCGACCTGCCGCATCATCAGTCCACTGAGAGGGAGCATATGTCCCTTCATGACCGGGCAGCGCAGTTTTCACCGTTTGCGGCGCTTACCGGTTACGATGCAGCGATTGAAGAAACGCAGAGACTTACCGAGGAGGAGATCGTTCTGGATGAGACTGCGGTTGCAAGGATCAATGAGCAGCTTTCCGAAATTGCACAACATCTGTCCGAAAGATGGCAGGTAACCATTACTTACTTTCAGCCCGATGCAAGGAAGAGCGGAGGCGCTTATCTTACCGATACCGGCACGGTGAAGAAGATCGATGAAGTGGAGCATGTCGTCCGGATGGACAGTGGAATTGGAATTTCCATGGAGCGGATTGTTTCCATATCATATATTGTAATAAGGTAACTATTCAGTACAGGTCGAAGCATTTACTGCCAAGACCGTAAGAAAATGATT
>OGNQ01001305.1_pt1 | contig 18065 bp, 19 predicted proteins | sample 1573481 | NCBI WGS metagenome assembly OGNQ01 (sample SAMEA2581920, study PRJEB24529) | metagenome | biome: Human gut stool | place: China | collected 2011 | reverse complement strand
TTTCTTCCTTCATTTCTTCCCGGGTTTCCTGTCCGGCTTTCCTTTGCTCTCCTTCTTTCTGCTGAAACTTGCTTTCCCTCTCCCTGTCTGTCATATTCTTCACCCCTTCACAAACTCCGGCACTCTCCATCCCGGCTATTCTTTCCGCATCTCCGGTCTGCGCCTGTTCCTCCTGCCTCTCTCTTACTGTTCTCTTTTCACATCTTCCGTAAATTGCTGCTGATCTATCACCTCTTCCTCCATCGATTGTTCCTGATTATTCTGTTCCTGCTTATTCCGCCCCTGCCGATCCTGCTTCTGCAGATCCTGCTCCTGTGCAATCTGTCCGGCAACATATTCCGTCATATGTGCATACAGGTTCCCGGTTTCTCTCTGTATGGAGGAAGGAAGCTCCCTCACTGATAATTCCACATAAAGCTGCTCCACATTCGCCTGCATCACCTCCTGTGCTTCCCTGCCGGATATAAGGATCAGAAACGGCTGGGTAATTTTCAGAATCAGAATCAGGGAAACCAGTACCCGTACATATTTGGCATAGGCTTCTTCCGGCACAAGCACCATCAGGATCTGCGCAATTAACAAAAAAATACAGGCATTTTTGATTGCTTCAAGCATCTGTTCTCCTTTCACATCCTGACCGAATAGGCAACCACTGCAATCACAATAAAGAACAGGGCAATGGACGTAAACACACATCGCAGAACCAGAAAGCAGCCCTCTCCGATATGGTCGGCACAGTCCGAAATCCGTTTATCACTGATCATCCCGGTAATTGCCGCGGAAAGCTTTACACTGCAGGCCAGTACCCCGATCTTCAGAACCGGTATCAGGCAGATCGAAAGAAGCAGGATCAGCAAAAAAACACCGAAGCTGTTTTTGACTAAGACCGCCGCTCCAAGCAAAAGCTCTGTCACACCACCGGTCAGTCCCCCGATTCCCGGAATTACCGAAACCACCTTATGAATTGCAGTATTCTTAAAACTGTCTACGACAGGAACGATCATTGACTGGATCAGGCTTAAGCCTGTAATGAGGAAAAGGACAGCCTTCAGGGAAACAAGCACTGCTTTTTTCAACAGATCAAGCAGCAGGGTAAGTCTCTCCTCCGCCCATAGTCCGTTCAGAATTCCAAGCAGCATATAGCTGTATGCAATCGGGAGAAGCACCTTACAGACAAAAGCTTCCACAAAATAAATCACAAGCAGCATCACCTGATAATACACCACTGCCGTTCCAGTGCCATTGGCTGCTCCGACCGAAATGAAATACACCGGAATAAACGTCTTCACAAAATCCAGAATCAAGGTAAAGACCCGGGTGGTAATCGTACTGATCTTTGTCATCACCAGAACCAGGATTCCAACTAACATCATATACAACAGATAAAATGCTATTTTTTCCTGACGGGCACCTGCAAACAGATCCGCAAATCCAGTAAAAAAGGAAGAGGAAATACCAAGCACCAGCACATATAAAAATACCTGTCTTGCAAACGGCACTTCCCCCCAAAGCTTTCCCTTAATCTGCTGTCCGAAAAGTCTTAGCACCTCCTGTACCTTTCCATCCAGCAGCATTTTCATAATTCCGTCTGCATGAATCGAAAGATCCGGGAAATACACGGCAAGCTCTTCGTCAAGTCCTGTAAAATCATAATCTTCGAGCATGACTGCCAGATAATTGTCCGCTTCATCACTTAGCTGCATGTGCTGTTCCTGTTTCTGCTCTTGTTGGTACCCCCATTGACATCCCTGTTCCCCGGCATGTACATCAAAGCCCGGCACGAGTATACCAAGCATTAACGCACAAAGCCCGGTTCCGGTCTGAAAGACGATCCTCGCAAAAAGGTCCCCGATCCATGTGCCCTTTTCTTTTCTTTCTTCCATATGATTACCCTGTTTCCATGCCATCAGCCAACAGAAAGTGCTCCGATATTCTCAATCACGGTTGCCAGCACCGGAAGTCCCATCAGAAGCACGGAAATTTTACCAAACACCTCGATCTGTCCTGCCACAGCTCCAAATCCGGCATCCTTACACACCAGAGAACTGAAATTGCACAGATAGGTGATTCCAACTGCCTTTACAAGATACAGAATATACGATTCACTTCCCTTAAGGTATTGGGAAAGTGCCTCCACTTTTCCTACCAGATGTACCATCTGTTCCATACAGAACCAGAAGATCAAAAGACAGATCGTGACTCCGATATAAAGCCCATATTCGGTCTTTTCGCTTTTAAACTGCAAGGCAAGAAGCACCCCAAGCACACCGATCATTCCGATTTTCATTACGCTCATTGTTTTCCTCCTTTATCCAATCAAAAACAGCTCCTGCATCATGGCAAACAGGTCATAGATATAAGGAATCAGCCACATTAACACCAGTACCAGTCCTGCCAGGGAACACAGAAATGCCTGATCCTCCCTGCCACTATGCTTTAACACCTGATTTAATACGGTAATCAGTATTCCAACTGCAGCAATCTTAAAAAGTATTGAGACGGTCATGTTCGATCCTTCCTATAAAAAGAGTATGGATAGCAGCACACCTCCTGCCACGCCCACGCTCATGATCACTTTACTTCTGCTCTTTTGTTCCTGTTGCAGACTTTGGATTCCATCCTCCAGCTCCCGCCGGATTTCACCAAGGCTCTCTGCCTGTGCCTGCCCGATTAAAAAACCCTGCTTCAATGGAAAAGCAAGCAGCCATTCCTGCTCCTTTTTCTTTAATCCACTTTTCCTAAGGGACGGTCCAAGCTCCTCCCTCCAGATCACCGCAAGTTCCTGTCCGCCTTCCTCCATCCGCTGTGCAATCCGTCCAAACTCCTGCCGGAAACAAAGCTCGTCTTTAAAAGAAAGCTTTCTTAAGATTTCCGGAATCGGCAGCTTCCCATAGGAAATCTGAAATTCCATATATTCATAAACGCCCCGGATCTGCTTTAACAGCATAAGCCGCATCCGGTATTCCAGGCAGAGGCTTACCGAAAATCCAAAGGCCCCCAGAATCACCAGAAGGCTCCCCATAATGGCACTCATAGGACTGTCTCCTGCAACAGGTGTTTTTCTCCGTCATAGATCCTTACGCTCCGCTTCCGATCCTTAAATGTAAGCAACAGGAAACGTCCAAATAAGCTCTTACTCTTTCCAAGCTTGTCTTCCACATCCTTAAGGGAATATCCGTGCATGGTTGCAAGTACTCCGGTTCCACAGACTGCAATCCTTTGAAGTGCTGCAAGATCCTCCTTGCTTCCGATCTCGTCCACTGCAATCACCTGCGGCGTCATGGAACGCACAAGGAGCATCATACCCTCTGTTTTCGGGCAGGCATCCAGTACATCCGTCCGGATTCCTACCTGATTCTGTGGAATTCCCTGATAGCTTCCTGCAATCTCAGACCGTTCATCCACAACCGAAACCTGCTGTCCCTGCCGCGTATCTGTTCCATCCGACACCTGACGGATCAGATCCCGCAGCAGTGTGGTCTTGCCACAGCCGGGCGGTGAAATAATCAGGGTATTCCACAGCTCTCCCTGTTGAAACAGATACGGCAGTACCGGATCCGCCATTCCTAAAATCTCATGGGAAATCCGGATATTTAAGAACCGGATACAGGAAAAATTCCGGACACTGCCATCCGTATTCAGAATCACCTTTCCGGCAAAGCCGATCCGATGACCTCCCTGCACCGTAAGAAACCCCTGTCGGAGTTCATTTTCAAATGCATAAAGCGAATAGCTGCACATCTGATTCACAATGCTTTCGATTTCCCGATCTGAAGTCAGCCATGCATTGTTCCCTTGTGTAAGGCACGTCCCATCCTGTGACAGGAAGTATTCACATCCCTCCCGGATGATCCGGCATGGACGGTTCACACCAAGACGGATTTCATTTAAATGTTCCACATCTTCAAGCACCGGCTTCATTCGTCCTTTCAGCCCGTCCGGAAACAGCGAAAGAATCTCGTCCCTTTTTCCCATAAAAAACAGCTCCTCATATTGTCTTTAAGACATTATATGAAGAGCTGTCTGATTTATTACTTCTATTCGATTTGGAAAATTCCCCGTTAGTTCTGGGCTACATCCTTCATGGAGAAGCTGATTCTTCCCATCTTATCCTTGCCAAGGCATACTACCGTAACCTTGTCACCAAGAGTTAAGACATCTTCTACATGATTGATTCTTTCCTTAGCGATCTTGGAAATATGAACCATGCCTTCCTTACCGGGAGCAAACTCGATGAATGCACCGAATTCCTTAATGCTGACAACGATACCCTGGAAGATCTGTCCTTCCTGATAGTCGGTAACAATGGTCTTGATGTACTCGATCGCCTTGTCCATCATTTCCTTATCGGTGCCACATACGGATACCTTACCGTCATCAGTAATATCAATCTTTACGCCGGTACGGGCAATGATCTCGTTGATGGTCTTGCCACGCTGACCAACCACATCACCGATCTTCTCAGGATCAATGTTGATGGAAATGATCTTCGGAGCGTAAGGTCCAACCTCTTTACGAGGCTCTGCAATCGCCTTCTTCATACAGTTATCCATGATGAAAAGTCTTGCTTCTCGACATCTTGCAATGGCACCTTCTACGATCGGTCTGGTCAGACCATGAATCTTAATATCCATCTGGATTGCGGTAATACCATCCGTTGTACCGGTGACCTTAAAGTCCATATCGCCGAAGAAGTCTTCCAATCCCTGAATATCAGTTAACAGCACGAAATCGTCATCGGTTTCACCGGTAACAAGACCACAGGAAATACCTGCAACCATCTTCTTAATCGGAACACCTGCAGCCATCAGGGACATACAGGATGCACAGGTAGAAGCCATGGAGGTGGATCCATTGGATTCAAAGGTTTCGGATACGGTACGGATTGCATAAGGGAATTCATCCTCAGAAGGAAGTACCGGAATCAGAGCTCTCTCTGCCAGTGCGCCATGTCCGATTTCTCTACGTCCGGGTCCTCTGGAGGGCTTTGTTTCACCTACCGAGTAGGACGGGAAGTTGTAGTGGTGCATATATCTCTTGCTTACTTCATTTTCATCAAGACCGTCAAGCTTCTGCTGTTCGGATAGCGGTGCCAGGGTACATACATTACAGATCTGTGTCTGTCCGCGGGTGAACATTGCAGAACCATGTACTCTCGGAATAATATCAACTTCTGCTGCAAGAGGACGGATCTGAGTGATCTCACGTCCATCCGGACGCTTATGATCTTTGAGAATCATCTTACGAACAGTCTTCTTCTGATACTGGTAAATCGCTTCTCCTAATACAGCAAGCCAGTCTTCTTTATCTGCAAAAGCTTCCTCTAACTTCTCGGTAATTTGACGGATATTCTCTTCACGCACCTGCTTTTCATCCGTGAATACCGCTTCTTCCATCTGTGCGGGAGTTACGATTTCCTTCATTGCCGCAAACAGCTCTTCCGGAATTGCACAGCTTGTATATTCATGCTTCGGCTTACCAACCTCTGCAACCATCTGGTCGATAAATGCAATAATGGTCTGGTTTATTTCATGTGCCTTATAGATGGCTTCGATCATCTTCTCTTCCGGAATCTCGTTTGCTCCGGCTTCGATCATGATGACCTTTTCCCTGGTAGAAGCAACAGTAAGATTTAAGTCTCCATTCTTCCACTGCTCCTGGGAAGGATTGATCACAAGCTCACCATCGATCATACCTACCTGGGTCATTGCGCAGGGACCGTCAAACGGGATATCGGAAATGCTGGTAGCGATGGCTGCACCGATCATGGCAACCAGCTCCGGACGGCACTCCGGATCCACGCTCATAACCATATTGTTTAAGGTAACATCATTACGATAATCCTTCGGGAATAAAGGCCGCATCGGGCGGTCGATAACACGGCTTGTCAGAATTGCATTCTCGGAAGCCTTTCCTTCTCTCTTATTAAATCCACCGGGGATTTTGCCTACGGCATACATCTTTTCTTCATACTCAACACTCAGCGGGAAAAAGTCAATTCCATCCCTGGGCTTGTCTGATGCGGTTGCGGTACACAGTACGGTGGTATCACCATAATGCATGAATGCGCATCCGTTTGCCTGCTTGCCGACACGGTTGACATCAACACTTAAGGTACGGCCTGCAAGTTCCATTGAAAACGTCTTGTACATAGTTTCTCTCCTTTTTCTTCTCGTTCCTGTACATGTGGAACATATTACTGCACAGCAGTATAAAATTTAAAAAGGCGGAGCTTTTATTGATGCTCCGCCTTCAACTACCAAATTACTTTCTGAGACCAAGTTTCTCGATCAAAGCACGGTATCTCTCGATGTCTTTGCTCTTTAAGTAGCTTAAAAGACCACGTCTCTGACCTACCATTTTGAACATACCACGTCTGGAATGATTATCCTTCGGATGTTCCTTTAAATGCTCAGTAAGCTCTGCAATTCTTGCAGATAAAACTGCGATCTGAACTTCCGGTGAACCTGTATCACCTTCAAATCTCGCATATTCCTTCATAATAGCTGTTTTCTTTTCCTTAGAAATCATGTTCTGTCTCCTTCCATTATTAACCGCCGGATACTAAGAATGGGTCGGAGTGTCCCTGCGAGATCATTCTCTGATTCTGAGTATCGGCTGAACTCATACTCAAGCATCATATCACAAAACAGATGCTGTGTAAAGGGGTAAATTTTTCTAATCCTGTAATATCCTTACCATCTTTGCCGGTGTACGGTAATTGTAATTGGAAATCCGGATACCGGTTTTCGGATTACTCGCATGGATAACCTGTCCGCCGCCAATGTAGATTGCCACATGGTTAATGCTTCCACCCTTCGCATAGAAAATCAGGTCGCCTGCCTTTAATTCTGAAGCAGATATGGTTGATCCCATCTTCGACTGTGCCTGCGAGGAGTGTGGCAGAGTCACACCATACTTATTGAAAACGCTTAAGACAAACCCGGAACAGTCTGCTCCACTTGTCAGGCTTGTACCACCCCAGACATAAGGATTGCCAAGAAACTGCTTTGCATACTGGCAAAGATCCACACGGACATCGGATACGCCCTGTCCGTATAACAGTTCGGTCATTGTGATGGCTGTCTGTAAATCCGACTTTAACTCAACATAATCCCTGGAAACGAAAACCTCTTCATCATCCAGAAAGACCTTGACCCACTGATCGTTATACAATTCTGCAACCTGAAGCTCTTCTCCTTCTGCAACCTGTGTCACGACATCGGCCCCGGTGTCCGGCTGTTCCCGGATATTTAAGCCGTCCGAAGAAGCAACCGCAACTGTACTTGCCAGTTCCTCGCCCTTCTTCTTCGCATTGTAACCGGTCAGGAGATATTCTTCCTTCACATATCCTTCTACCTTGCCGGAGGTGATATGTGCCCATCCGTCTTCACTTTCCAAAACCTCACAGGCAGCATCTTTGGGAAGCTTGCCAACAAGCCTGCCACTCTCATCCGGTGTCTCACGGATATTTAAGTTATTCTCCTGTACGTTGCAAAGCCCAAGATTCGTGTAGCCCCACATAGCACCCTTTGCCTGCTCTGCAAGAGCCTTATATTCATCTACCGAAAGTGTGGATATAAAAAGATTCTCAACACCTGCTGTCATCAATTCTTCTGATGCAACACTCTGTGTTTCTTTCGTAACCGTTTCCGCAGCCTGTCCATCCATGGACAATAATAAAAATACAGATGCGGAAAGACAGATGCCCTGTAAAATTGATCGTTTCAAAATAAACCTCCAAAAATTCCCGTTTATTACGTATTTGTTACAAATTTATTACAACGATCACATTATAGCAGTAAATGAAACACCTGTCAATGATGTCAGCCAATCTGTACAATCCGGCAGCTTATGAATGGGCATGGCTGATTATCCCATAAACCAGTTCTTTCCATCCTCTACGTCCTGTCGAAGCTGTTTCTGCAGGCCGGCAAGATCCTGAAACTTCTGTTCCGGACGCTTGAATTTCAGCAGTTCCAGCCGTATCTTCTTTCCATAAATATCCCTGTCAAAATCATAGAGATAGGTTTCGGCATTAACCCTCTTTGTCTGCTGCACGGTAGGCTTCACTCCGATATTGGTGATTCCGTGATACATGCAGCCATTATAAAAAACATCTGAATAATATACTCCGTAAGGCGGCATCAGCTTCTCCTTCGGAGGATAAAGATTCACGGTAGGAAATCCCATCTTACGTCCCAGGTGCATTCCGTTTTCGACGATGCCTTCCATGGAATAATTCCGTGAAAGGAGTTCGGATGCCAGTTCCATATTTCCCTTCAGAATTTCTTCCCGGACATAGGTAGAGCTGATTTCTTTTCCATGATCGAAAATCTTCTCGATAATCTTTACCGTAAAATCATTTTCCTCTGCCATTTCTTCAAGCAATACACGATTTCCTTTTCCGCCTTTTCCAAAAGAGACATCCTCTCCGGCCGCCAGAAATTTCATATTCATCATTTCTATCAGGATTTTCTTCACAAAATCCACAGGATCCGTTGCCGCTGTTTCCGGATTTAAGGGAAATTCTACCAGAACATCAATGCCCATCCGTTCAAAGATCTCCCGCTTTTCTTCTCTTGTTGTCAGCTCCTTCGCATCCTCACCTCCAAAATAAACCGTTGCTGACGGAAAAAATGTAAAAATCACCGACTGCAGACCATTCTTTTTCTGCCTCAGGATCTCATCAATCAGACGGTAATGTCCTGCATGAATCCCATCGAACTTTCCAATGGCAACTGCAGATGCTCCTTTGAGCTTAAATTCAGTTTTGTCACTAACGATCTGCATAGCTTCCATCCTGACCTTCCAAAAACATTTTTACCGGTGTAAAAAGCCTCCTGTCACCTTCATAGCGGTAAATAGCACAAAACCTGCTATCCATGCTGTATACCCGGTATTCTCCCTGATCTACAGGAAACCCCTGCAGCATCTTTCCAATGATTCCCGCCTCTTCCTTAGCCAAAACCTCCGATCGCTTCAACTGGTTCCCGTTAAGCAGTGCTTTCTGTGCTCCATCGGATACCTGAATGGCAGGAAGGGCATGGAACATTTCTTCAACCGGAATGACCGCTTCCTGCAATCTTCCCTGATCGGCAAGTTCTTGAAGCTCATCCAACGTTTTCGCATCCTTCAGCCGGAATTCTCCGACTCTGGAACGGACAAGGCTCGTCATCACCGCACCGCACGAAAGAGCCTGTCCAATATCATGACACAGGGTACGGATATAGGTTCCTTTTGAACAGACAACCCGGATTTCATATTCCGGATGCTCTGCCTTTAACAGCTCCAACTCATAAATGGTAATGGGACGTGCCTTGCGCTCCACTTCCTTTCCTTCTCTTGCCAGCTCGTAAAGCTTTTTTCCTCCTACCTTAAGTGCAGAATACATCGGTGGAACCTGCTGCAGTTCTCCCACAAAATGAGAAAGCATCTCCTTTACCTGCTCCGCGGAGACACGGACTTCCTTTTCCTCCAGAATCTTTCCGGAAATATCCTGTGTATCGGTCTCAATCCCAAGCCGGAACCCGGCAATGTATTCCTTGGTCTCACCGGTCAGCATATCGCACAGCTTCGTTCCACTTCCCAGACAAACAGGAAGAACCCCCACCGCATCCGGATCGAGGGTTCCTGTATGTCCTATCTTTTTCTGCTTACAGATTCCGCGCAGCTTCGCTACCACGTCATGGGAGGTAAAGCCCGCTTCTTTATATACGTTTATTATTCCGTGATACATGTTCTTCTCCAAGAATTAGTTACACAACTGTTTCTCAATCTGTGCAGACAGATTATTGATAATATCGTGATATGTACCCTGCATGGTAACTCCTGCAGCACGTACATGACCACCGCCGCCGAACATCATGGCGATCTTGGCAACATCAATCTTTCCATTGGACCGCAGGCTTACCTTATACTCAAGTGTATTTGTCTGATACATAAAGATCGCACACTCAATGCCCTTTGTATTGCGGAGCTGGTTGACAATTCCTTCCAGATCATGTGGTGTTGCTTCATAAAAGCTCATGGTCTTTTTATCGACCATGCTGACAATGCATCTGCCATCCATAAACTGGATACTTTCAAGCAGCGCGCGTCCCAGAATCTGATTCTGTACATAGGTCTTTTCATAGAAGGTCTGATCAATGAGCGTCGGAAAATCAAATCCATAAGAGATCAGATCTGCTGCAATCCGCAGGGTTTCCGGTGAGGTGTTGGAATACTGGAACACCCCGGTATCATGGATGATTCCGATGTACAGGGCTTTCGCAATGGACGGATCCATCGCTTCCTTATCATCAATGGCCCGGTACACCAGCTCACTTGCGGAGCTTGCCTTTGGATCCAGAAAATTCACATCGCCATCTCCAGGGTTACTCACATGATGGTCGATATTGATCCTCTTATGTGCCGCATCGAAGTACTTCTGTGCTTCTCCGGTACGCTCCTTCGTACTGTCAAGTACGATAAACACATCAAACTGCTCCACTCCCGTTACAAAATCGGTGTGAATATCCCCGATCCTGCTGATACAGGAAAACTCCTCTCCCGGCTGTTCCAAAAATACCTCGATCTGCGCATCCGGGCACTTCTTTAATAAATACAGATAAAGACCCATCACCGACCCGATACAGTCACCATCCGGCCGGATATGTCCACTGATACCGATGGTTGCGGCATCCTTTACTTCTTCATAAATTTTCATATACATCCTGTCCTTATTACTCTTGTGATAAAGCTTCGTTTCTGTCTTCCTTCTGTGCATCTGATTTAGCCACTTCATCAATCAGTTTGGACATTTTCACACCATAGGCAATGGACTGATCCACGATAAAACGGATTTCCGGTGTGTTACGCAGATTAATTCTTCTTGCAAGCTCTCTGCGGATATAGCCCTCCGCACTCCTCAAGCCGGCAAGTGTATCCTCTGCCACATGATCATCCCCGTATACGCTGATCCATGCCTTACATGTTTTTAAATCAGGTGCAACCTCTACAGAGATCACACTCGTTAAGGGACTGATTCTCGGATCCTTAATCTCTCCACGAATGATCTCTGCGAGTTCCTTTTGAACTTCCCCGTTGATCCGGGTATTCTTCATGCTGTTCTTTCTCACCTGGGAACCTCCACCATAATATATGCTTCTACGATATCCAGCTCCTGCATCTGGTCAAAGCCTTCAAATACAAGACCACATTCGTAGCCAGCCTTTACTTCCTTTACATCGTCCTTAAATCTCTTCAAAGATGCCAGAGCGCCTTCATAAATCTGCTCTTCCTGTCCGGTGCTTTCATTACGTCTCGTGATACGCACCTTGCAGTCTCTCTGGAAATATCCGTCTAAGACATAAGAACCTGCAATATTTCCGATTGCGGACGCACGGAAGATCTGACGAACTTCAGCGTGACCGATTACCTTTTCTTCATAAACCGGATCGAGCATTCCCTTCATGGCAGCCTCGATATCCTCAATTGCCTGATAAATGACACGATACAGACGGATATCCACGCCCTCACGCTCTGCAAATGCCTTGGCCTGTGCATCCGGACGGACATTGAAGCCGATGATAATTGCGGAGGATGCAAAAGCAAGAGAAACATCCGATTCGTTGATGGCACCTACGCCACCATGAATACATTTTACAACAACCTCTTCATTGGAAAGCTTCATGAGACTCTGCTTAACAGCTTCCACACTACCCTGTACATCGGCCTTGACAATCAGATTCAGTTCCTTCAGGTTACCCTCCTGGATCTGGTTAAACAGATCATCCAGTGACATCTTTGCCTTGGTCTCTTCAAGCATCTTCTCTTTATTCTGTGCCAGATAGGTTTCTGCATAGTTCTTGGCAGTCTTATCATTTTCATGGGCAATAAATACTTCACCTGCACTTGGCACATCGGATAATCCAAGAATTTCCACCGGTGTAGAGGGCTTTGCCTCCTTCACGCGTCTTCCCTTGTCGTCAATCATTGCACGTACCTTACCGTGGCTTGCACCTGCGGAAATGAAATCTCCCACATGTAACGTACCCTTCTGTACCAGTACGGTAGCCACAGGACCGCGTCCCTTGTCAAGCTCTGCTTCAATGACAAGACCTCTCGCACGACGGTTCGGGTTCGCCTTTAATTCCATAATCTCAGCCGTAAGCAGTACGGTTTCAAGCAGGGTACTGATTCCCTCACCGGTCTTTGCAGATACCGGAACGAATTCAGTGCTTCCGCCCCAGTCAACCGGGATCAGTTCATATTCGGTCATTTCCTGCTTCACACGGTCGATGTTGGCACCAGGCTTATCGATCTTGTTAACTGCCACAATAATTTCAATACCGGCTGCCTTCGCATGGTTGATCGCTTCTACGGTCTGCGGCATCACACCATCGTCTGCGGCAACAACCAGAATTGCAATATCGGTAGAATTTGCACCACGCATACGCATTGCAGTAAATGCTTCATGTCCCGGTGTATCCAGGAACGTAATGGACTGTCCGCCCACATTTACGGTGTAAGCACCGATATGCTGGGTAATACCCCCTGCTTCCTTATCGGTCACATTGGTCTTACGGATTGCATCGAGGAGGGAGGTTTTACCATGATCAACATGACCCATAACACAGATAACGGGCGGTCTGCTCACAAGATCCTCTTCCTTTTCTTCGTCTTCCTTTAACAGCTCTTCAATGACATCCACCTTAACTTCTCTCTCACAGATGATGTCATAGTCAATTGCAATGTTCTCCGCATCCTCAAAGGTAATTTCAGAGTTTACGGTTACGATCTGTCCCTGCAGGAACAGCTTTTTAATAATTGCGGAAGGCTGCAGCTTCATCTTATCTGCCAGATCCTTGATGGTTAAGGATTCCGGAATGGTGATGACCTTGATCTGCTCTTCTGCCGGCTCCTCTGCCTTCTTCTCCGGCTTAATGAAGCGTCCTGCTTTATTCTTGTTCTTTAAAGCTGCTTCGTCCTCTTCATACATGAAATCCTTCTTGGATCTCTTATCCTTCTCCTGACTGATTCTGCGCTTTTCTTCCTCTCTGCGCTTGTCATCCTTAACCGGCGGGGTATCCTGAGCGAAACTCTTACCCGGCTTTTCATTCCGCTTAAATCGAGAGTCCTGCCCTCCATTGCTTCTCTCACCGCGGTTATTATTGAAATCGCCGCGGTTACGGTTCCCATCACCGCCGTTATTACGGAAATCTCCCTTGCCATTCTGGTTATTAAAGCGATTCCCGTTTTCAGGTCTTCGGTTGTTATTCCTCTCTCCCTGATTGTTCTGACCAAATCTCTGATTTCTGTCATTTCTGTCATTTCTATCGTTTCTTTGATCCCTTCCGTCTCTGTTGTCCGGTCTGTTTCCTGGTCTGTTTTCACCACGGTTATCGTTACGGTTGTCATTCCGGTTATCCGGACGATTCTGTCCCCGGTTATCCGGACGGGGATTTTCAGACCTTGCTGCTCTCTGGGCGGCCTGTTCACGTTCTTCGGCTGCACGCTTTTCGGAAGCACGAAGTTCGGCTCTTGCTTCATCCATTCTTCTGGAATTCTGCTTAAAATCACTTGTGGAAGTCTCCATCTGGGACGGAGCCGTAAGAGGCTTAATAATCTTGTGGGGAACTTCCCTGTTCTGTCCCGGTCTTCCATTGTAATTATTATTCCCCTGGCGATTATTCTGCCCCTGTCTGCGCTCACCCTGTGAACGCTGTCCCGGTATATTACTATTATGCGGATTACTTACAAAAATAATCTTTTTCTTTTTCACAGGAGCTGCCGGCTTTTCCTCTGCTTTCGGTGCTTCCTTCCGCACTTCTTTGGAAGGTTCTGCTTTGGCTTCTGATTTTACCTCCGGTTTCACTTCAGGCTTCACATCTGTCTTTGTTTCTGCCTTGGCTTCGGGCTTCACCTCTGCCTTGACATCTGCTTTTTTTGCGGCACCAAATGCTTTACGGACCATTTCTGCTGCATCTTCCTCCACAGAGCTCTGTGCTGCCTTTACTTCTATTCCTTTTTCCTGAAGAAATGCAATCACTTCCCTGCTCTGCTTCTCCAGCTCCTTTGCTAATTCATGCACTTTGATTTTCGACATTTATTTACCTCCGTCTTATTCACTCCAAATGAACTCCAAATGCTATCTGTATCATTCCTGAATTGCCTGCAGATGTTTCATGATGCTGTCGGAAAGCCCCGGATCCGTCACCGCAAGGGATGCCCGCATTTCCTTCCCGATTGCCTTTCCAAGCATTTCCTTTGTCCCTAAGGTATAAATGGGGACCTCATAAAAACTACATTTATCTGTAAATAACTTTTTCGTGTTTGCGGATGCATCTTCGCTGATGATCACCAGACATGCACTCCCGTCCTTTACTGCATTCTCCGTGGAGAATTCGCCGCTTACCAGATTTCTCCCCCTCGCAGCAAGCCCCAGTAAAGACAACACCTTCTTCATCTGCACAGGATCATTCATTCTCGTCATACTCCTTTTCCAGGCTGTCATATACTTCATTCGGAATACTCATTTTGAAAGACCGTTCCAATCCTTTATTCTTCCGTGCCTTTTTAAGGCACTCTCTCGAGATACAAAGATATGCGCCTCTTCCATTTTTCTTTCCGGTCAAATCTAATACGATTTCATCCTCCGGTGTTTTCAGGACGCGCATCATTTCCTTCTTGCTTTTCATTTCTCCGCATCCCACACACTGTCTTAAGGGAATCTTTTTTGCCATACCAAACCACCTTTATTCTTCAGAGGGTACTTCATCCATACCTTCCTGACCTTCTTCTGTCAGATACTCATCATCTGCATACTCGGCATCCTCATCATATTCTTCATCCTCGTACACATAGTCCTCATAACGGAAGCCCGGCGCATCCTTGGCCTGCGTCTCACTCTTGATATCGATCTTGTATCCGGTCAGTCTGGCTGCAAGTCTTGCATTCTGTCCTTCCTTACCAATGGCAAGAGATAACTGGTAATCCGGAACAACCACCTTGGCAGTCTTTTCATCCGGATCTGCAAATACAGCAACGATCTTTGCAGGAGATAATGCGTTCTGGATCAGATTACCGGGGTTTTCATCCCAGTTGATAATATCAATCTTCTCTCCACGAAGCTCATCCACAATGGAATTTACTCTCGCGCCATTCATACCAACGCAGGCACCGACCGCATCTACGTTCGGATTGTTGGAACGGACAGCCATCTTGGTTCTGCTTCCTGCTTCTCTTGCAATACTCATAATCTCTACGGTTCCATCCTTAATTTCGGTAACCTCTGCTTCAAACAGACGCTTTACCAGCTCCGGATGGGTGCGGCTTACCAGGATTCTCGGTCCCTTGGAGCCGTTCTTTACCTCCAGAATATAAACCTTGATTCGCTCGGTCGGGCGGAAGTGCTCACCCTTTACCATTTCACTTTCATTTAAAATACCATCGGCCTTACCTAAGTTTACGCTGATGTTACGTCCGATATATCTCTGTACAATTCCGGTAACCACATCTTTTTCTTTCGCATAGTACTGATTGTAGATTACATTTCTTTCTTCTTCACGGATCTTCTGCAAAATCACGCTCTTCGCATTCTGGGTTGCGATACGTCCGAATTCCTTGGACTTGATCTCTACATGAATGATGTCGCCAACCTTTGCGGTTGCTTTAATCTTCTGTGCATCCTCTAAGGAAATCTGTAACAGATCATCTTCCACATCATCTGCGGTTTCTACAACTTCTTTCTCTGCATAGCATAGGAAATCACAGGTTTCACGGTCAATCTCTACCTTGATATTGTCTGCTCTGCCAAAATGCTTTTCGCATGCAGTGTAAAGGGAATTCTCAATCGACTCAAATAAAGTCTCTTTGCTGATTTCCTTCTCCTTTTCCAAAATATCAAGTGCTTCCATTAATTCTTTGTTCATTTTCGTATCCTTTCTGCTTGTATTTGGACTAAAAATCCAGTGCCAATTTTATAACTGCAATATCTTTTCTCTGAAAAACCAGATCCTGATCATCTTCAACGGTTAATGTCAGTGTATCATTATCAAATGCCTTCAGGACTCCTTCAAAATCCTTTGAACCGTTCACCGGTTTAAACGTCTTTAATTCGACTTCCATCCCGATGCTCTTTGAAAGATGCTTCTCCTTCTTTAAGGTTCTGCCAAGTCCCGGAGAGCTCACCTCCAGAATATAGGCATCCTCGATATAATCCTCTGCATCAAGCTGATCGGAAAGTGCACGGCTCACCGTCTCACAATCCTGAATGTTCACGCCGCCGTCCCTGTCAATGTAGCAGCGAAGATAAAAGTCGCTTCCTTCCTTCACATACTCCACATCGTAGATTTCCACACCGGCTGATTCCACGATCGGCTTTAACAATTCCTCTGTCCTTGCTTCATAAAACTCTCTCTTTGACATTCTTCCTCCTAAATTCTTTGCCTGCCTTCAATCCATACTCTGCCTGCTGCACTAAACTCATGCTGCATCTCCAACCTGCATTCCTTAAGTGCACAGGTATGGTTCTACTCAAAAAAACAGTGGACTCGCAAGTCCACTGTAACTGGTAAATCTTTGTAACTATAGTCAGATTAACACTTCTTATAAGGAAATGCAAGGGTTTTTCCAAAATTTCTTTGCTTTTTCGTCAGAAACTATTTAATATTTGATCTTGTCCTTTACACTGATCTCTTTTCCAAGCTGAACCTCGATCAGTTTCAGCTCTGTGACTGCTGCAATTGTATGTTTGCAGCCGGCTTTCATCGTCAGGACATCCCCCGGTCTGACGTCCTTTATCTCATCATCAAGGATTGCCTGTCCGTTTCCCTGAATAATCGTCCAAACCTCGTCGCGACGCTCATGACTGTGATAATTCATCTTATGTCCCGGCATCAGAGTCACCTTGATTGTCATGCTCTCATCTTCAATGTCAAGTACCCGGAAGCTCCCCCATGATTTCTCCGCAAACATGATCTGCTGGTCAATTTTATCTACAAAGGGCTTAATGTAGCTTGACTGTTCCTTGTCGGATACGAGGATTCCCTCCGGGCTTGCCGATACCACAACATCCCGTAATCCCATACACAGCACCGGAACATCCAGTTCATTAATGACATGGACATTGCTGCACTTCTCATTAAAAATGGCATCTCCGATGCTTGCGTCTTCCATGGCCTCTGTCAGGGTATTCCAGGTTCCGAGATCCTTCCATTTACCCGCAAAGCGCAGGACACTGATATCCTTTTCCTTCTCACCGACTGCATAATCAAAGCTGATCTTCTGCAGTGTTTCATATTTTGCAAACAGGTCCTGATAATCCGTAAAGTCAATGAGCTCATGTGCCTTCTGAATGAGATATCCAAGCCGGAAAGCGAACACACCACCGTTCCACAGTGCACCCTTTGCAATATATTCCTTTGCCACATCGGCAGTCGGCTTCTCCTTAAAGGTAGAAACCTTGCTCACCCGCTCCTTGCTCTCCGGAATCACATAGCCATACTTTTCACTTGGATACGTCGGTTCAATTCCCATCAGCACCAGGTTTGCCTCTTGCTGCTGTGCAAGGCGCGCCAGTTCCTTTACGGTTTCAAAGTAATCCTCGTCCACATACGGATCCACAGGGCACACCACAACAGCCTCCTTCTCTGAAATGTGCTTCACATCCTTAAGATAAGCTGCGGCAAGCGCAATGGCAGGAAAGGTATCACGGCGGCACGGCTCCACACAGACGGAAACCTCTTCACCAAGCTGGTTATGGATGGCGGATACCTGTGACTTCGATGTTGCAATCGTAACAGTCGCTTCCGCATCCACCGTCTTAATCTGACGGTAGACCCGCTGCACCATGGATTCGTATTCTCCGTCTTTCTTCTTAAAAATCTTGATAAACTGTTTGGACCGGATATCGTTGGATAAAGGCCATAAGCGCTTCCCCGATCCTCCTGATAATAAGACAATATTCATTCTGTTCCCCCATTTTTATGAAGTAATATTTGTAACTATTCAGAGCCATGCAAATTATGTAACAGTTCAGCCATGGCCATTCATAAGCTGCCGGATTGTACAGATTGGCTAAC
>OGNQ01001301.1_pt1 | contig 18129 bp, 14 predicted proteins | sample 1573481 | NCBI WGS metagenome assembly OGNQ01 (sample SAMEA2581920, study PRJEB24529) | metagenome | biome: Human gut stool | place: China | collected 2011 | reverse complement strand
TTTTTCTTTATGAAACAAGCCATATCCCGTAAATAGATTTTTACTTGTTACATCTCCGATAAGTTGATTTAACAAATCACATACTTTACTGATATGATCATTTGGGATTATGAGAGTTTTCATTTTAAAACTCCTCCTTACTTAAGGTTAATCACATACGACTATACCAAGAAGTACTTCTCAAAAATGGTTATATCATAACTAGTTAAAGGTGACGAATATAAAATTTCAAATTTGTGAGAAAGATCGCAAATGCAAAATTTATTTATTGATAAACAACTAGATAAGAAAAAACAAGCTTATAGTTTAATATTTAACCATTAAAATTTTTTAGAATTCAGGAGTAAAAATGACAGTAGGACTCGTTCTTGAAGGCGGTGGCATGAGAGGAATGTTTACAGCAGGCGTTCTTGATGCCTTCATGGAACAAAACATTCAGATAGATAAAATTATTGGCGTTTCTGCGGGGGCATTATTTGGCATAAATTATGCATCCAATCAAAAAGAAAGAGCATTGAGATATAACCTAAAATATCTTAAAGATAAACGGTACATGGGATTTCATAGCCTTTTTACAACAGGCAACATTATCAATAAAGATTTTGCTTTCTATGATCTCCCCTTTAATCTCGATCCTTTTGATCAAGATGAGTTCGAAAAATCTCACATTGATTTCTATTTGTCAGCCACAAACATTGAGAATGGTAAAGCTGAATATTTCAAAATCGAAAATGTTTTCAAAGAAATGGAATACTTCAGAGCAACCTCGGCCATGCCTTTTGTCTCGCAATTTGTGGAAATCAATGGGCAAAAATATCTAGACGGTGGAATTGCTGATAGTATTCCATTTGAAAAAGCACAAGAGCTCGGTTGTGATAAAATCATCGTTGTTTTAACCCAACCTATCGACTACCGTAAAACAAAATCTTCTTCTTTTTTATTCAAGCTTTTTTATCGCAAATATCCACACTTAGTTAAAACCTTAGAAAATCGCTACCGCACTTATAATGAACAAGTAGAAGAAATCATTCGTTTAGAAAAACAAAATAAAATCTTTGTAATCCGTCCAAATGTACCGCTCAATATAGGTCGATTAGAACGAGATGAAACCAAAATAAGAACTGTATATGAACTAGGTGAAAAAATTCTCTCAGCACAAATTCAAGATCTAAAAAAATACTTAAGAAGTTGATTTTGAATAAACTATTTCTCAAGTTTGGAATCTGATTCACATTTTTTCATCGAGGAAAAAATTTTCTCTTGATACTGTACATCAATACAGATATAATCTAGCCAAATTTAGATAACTCTATTCAAGAAGGTTTTATATGGCAACTCAAGAAGAAAAGCAAAAAGCGCTCGCCGCAGCACTTGGTCAAATTGAAAAGCAATTCGGTAAAGGCTCAATTATGAAATTGGGTGATACTCAAGCCCTTGATGTAGAATCTGTTTCAACTGGTTCTTTAGGTCTTGATGTCGCTCTTGGTATTGGTGGTTTACCAATGGGTCGTATTGTTGAAATTTTTGGACCTGAATCTTCTGGTAAAACAACTTTAACTTTATCTGTTATCGCTCAAGCACAAAAAGTAGGTAAAACTTGTGCGTTTATTGATGCGGAGCATGCGCTTGATCCTATTTATGCAGCAAAACTTGGTGTTGATGTTAAAGAACTTTTAGTCTCCCAGCCAGATAATGGTGAACAAGCACTTGAAATTTGTGATGCATTAGTACGTTCTGGCGCTGTAGATGTCGTCATTGTGGACTCGGTTGCTGCACTTACCCCGAAAGCTGAAATTGAAGGCGAAATGGGTGATTCACACATGGGTTTACAAGCGCGTTTAATGTCTCAAGCACTACGTAAATTAACCGGTCAAATCAAAAATGCAAACTGTCTCGTTATCTTCATTAACCAAATTCGTATGAAAATTGGTGTCATGTTTGGTAACCCAGAAACCACAACTGGTGGTAACGCGCTAAAATTCTACTCTTCTGTTCGTTTAGATATCCGTCGCACTGGTTCAGTTAAAGATGGAGATGAGGTAATTGGTAACGAAACTCGTGTTAAAGTCGTAAAAAATAAATTAGCAGCACCTTTCCGCCAAGTTGATTTCCAAATTCTTTACGGAGAAGGGATTTCCAAAGCTGGAGAATTAATTGAACTCGGTGTTAAACACAAACTTGTTGAGAAATCTGGTGCGTGGTATGCATATAACGGTGAAAAAATTGGTCAAGGTAAAGCTAATGCAATGAAATGGTTACATGAAAATCCTGCGAAATCAGACGAACTTGAAGCAAAGCTTCGTGCTGAATTAGTCGCTAACCCAGAACAAGCATTAATGGCTGATATTGAACAATCTAATGATGACGCAGAAAGCGATTTCTAATCACTAAAAGTGCGGTCAATTCAATGTCTGAAATTAATTTTAAACCTTTCTCAATGATTTCTTCTTCAGAATCACATTTACCTACTACCGCTTCAAACTCTGACATATTCGGTGTCAGTAAAGTCGCACCACGATAACGCTCAAAATCCGTACCTTTTGGATCGATCAACACGGGTACGTTCGCTTTACGTGCAATTTGGATCATTTGTTGCACATCTTTTAACGTGCCTTTACCGTAATCCGAAAGCACTAACGCACCGAAATTTTTCACTTCAACTTCTAATTTCGCTAGCAACTCTTGGCATTCCACATTTTGGAAATCTTCTTCGAAATCCAAACGAAGTAATTGTTGATGGCGAGATAAAATACGTAATTTCGTAATAGTTGGGTGAGTATCCAATGCCACAAAATTACAATCAATTTTTTGATGCTGTAATAAATTCGTTAAGGCGGAACCTGTTTCATCCTGACCAATTAAGCCCAAAATTTGTACGGGTACATTAAGAGAGGCAATATTCATCGCAACGTTTGCTGCACCACCTGCTCGTTCTTCGTTATTTTGTACGCGAACCACAGGAACCGGTGCTTCTGGCGAAATACGATTAGTTGCACCAAACCAGTAACGGTCAAGCATGACATCGCCTAACACTAATACTTTCGCTTGATTAAAATTGGCAGAATATTGAGCCATTTTGAAATCTCTCTGTTGGAATAATAAAATTTGGCGCAATTTTACCACAACTCAAATTTGCGATAAACTACACGCCGAACTAACCAGAAAAGAATTATGAAAAACGAAAAACTCCCTCAATTTCAACCGCACTTTCTAGCCCCTAAATACTGGGGATTTTGGCTTGGTGTGGCGATTTGGCGAAGCCTTGTGTTACTTCCCTATCCAATTCTACGTCATATTGGCAATGGCTTAGGCTGGCTTTTCTCAAAATTAAAAGTGGGAAAACGTCGTGCCACTATTGCTCGCCGAAACCTTGAACTCTGCTTCCCAGAAATGCCCGAGCAAGAACGTGAAGCCATTTTGCAAGAAAACTTGCGTGCTGTTGGTATGGCGATTATTGAAACCGGCATGGCATGGTTTTGGTCTGATGCGCGCATTAAAAAATGGTCAAAAATTGAAGGGTTAAATTATTTAAAAGAAAACGCCCAAGACGGCATTATCTTTGTGGGTGTCCATTTTCTTACCCTTGAATTAGGCGCGCGTATTGTGGGCTTACATCATCCTGGAATAGGTGTTTATCGTCCAAATGACAATCCAGTACTCAATTGGTTACAAATTAAAGGTCGCTTACGTTCAAATAAAGATATGCTGAACCGAAAAGATCTACGTGGAATGTTCAAGGCTTTACGCAAAGGTGAAACCATTTGGTATGCGCCCGATCACGATTACGGCAGAAAAAATGCGGTATTTGTGCCTTTCTTTGCAGTAAAAGAAGCCGCAACTACGACAGGCAGTTATTATCTGCTTAAATCTGCGCCAAATTGTAAAGTCGTCCCTTTTGCTCCATTGCGTAATAAAGACGGCTCAGGCTATACGGTCAGTATTTCTCCACCCGTGGATTTTTCCGATCTTTCAGATGAAACAGCAATCGCTGCAAGAATGAATAAAGTTGTGGAAAAAGAAATCTTAAAAGGTGTGGAACAATACATGTGGCTACACCGCCGATTTAAAACACGTCCAACTGAAGACGAGCCAAGTTTGTATTCATAAGTGCGGTTGATTTTTCATCTGTTTTTGAATGCTAAAACGACATCTCGAAAAATAAGGAAAATTTTCCTTATTTTTTTCTTGATCTTTATATAATTAAATATATAATGAATCTCGTTTTAGATAGTAAACTTGTTTTATTACAAACACACTACTGGCTAGTGCATTCCCCCCCACTCCTTTTGCACTAGCCATTTTTTTTGAAATCTCTTACCATATCTCACCTTTTTCTTTTCTCTCAAAAATGATGAACAATCTAGAACTTGAACGTTTACTAAACGAAAAACTTAGCACAGACAGAATTAACGATTACGCGCCTAACGGTTTGCAAGTAGAAGGCAAAGCGGAGATCAAAAAGATCATTACGGGTGTCACTGCAAGCCAAGCACTAATTGATTATGCTGTTGCACAACAAGCTGATGCAGTGCTTGTCCACCATGGCTATTTTTGGAAAAGTGAAAATCCATGTATTCGTGGTATGAAAGGCAAACGCATCAAAACCTTACTTGTGAATGACATCAATTTATACGGCTACCATTTACCCTTAGATGTTCACCCTGAATTAGGCAACAACGCAAAACTTGCTCAGTTATTAGGGATTAGCGATCTTCAACCTTTAGAAAATAGCTCAACTAGCATTCCTGTTTGGGGAACGTTAAAAGATCCCGTTACCGCTGAAGAGTTTGCGCAACGTATTGAACAAGTGCTTCAACGCAAACCGTTAATTTGCACGGAAAATGGACCGCACTTAATCCGTAAAATTGGCATTTGTACCGGTGGCGGACAAGGCTATATTGATTTAGCGGCAGCACAAGGTTGTAATGCCTTTATTACCGGCGAGGTTTCGGAGCAAACAATTCACTCAGCTCGTGAGCAAGGTATTCATTTCTTTGCGGCTGGTCACCATGCAACAGAACGCTACGGCATTAAAGCATTAGGTGAATGGTTAGCGGCTGAATATGGCTTGGATGTAGAATTTAAAGATATTGATAACCCGGCGTAACTGGTACAAAGTGTGATTGATTGCCGAAAGCATACAAAACAAGTATAATCTCGTCGATTTTTTTAACTCAAACATAGGAAAAAATATGGGTTTCTTAACTGGTAAACGTATTTTAGTAACAGGTCTTGCAAGCAACCGTTCTATTGCTTACGGGATTGCAAAAGCAATGAAAGAACAAGGCGCTGAACTTGCTTTCACTTATTTAAACGATAAATTACAACCACGCGTAGAAGAATTTGCAAAAGAATTTGGTTCTGACATCGTATTACCTTTAGATGTAGCGACCGATGAAAGCATCAAAAACTGCTTTGCTGAATTAAGCAAACGTTGGGAAAAATTTGATGGTTTCGTACACGCTATTGCATTCGCACCAGGCGACCAATTAGATGGTGATTACGTAAACGCAGCAACTCGTGAAGGCTACCGTATCGCTCACGACATCAGTGCATTCAGCTTCGTTGCTATGGCACAAGCGGCACGTCCTTACTTAAATCCAAATGCAGCGTTATTAACCCTTTCTTACTTAGGTGCAGAGCGCGCAATTCCTAACTACAACGTCATGTGTTTAGCAAAAGCGTCTCTTGAAGCGGCAACGCGTGTGATGGCGGCTGATTTAGGTAAAGAAGGTATTCGTGTGAATGCGATCTCTGCTGGTCCAATCCGTACCTTAGCAGCATCAGGTATTAAAAACTTCAAGAAAATGCTTTCTGCATTTGAGAAAACCGCAGCGTTACGCCGCACTGTTACTATCGAAGATGTGGGTAACTCAGCAGCATTCTTATGCTCAGATTTAGCATCTGGTATTACCGGTGAAATCGTTCACGTAGATGCAGGTTTCAGCATCACTGCAATGGGCGAATTAGGCGAAGAATAATTTTTCGTACAATCTATTTTTAGGCAGGCTTTTCAGTCTGCCTTTTCTCTTTTTTTAAATATAACTATGTTCCAAGATAATCCACTACTCGCACAACTTAAGCAACAAATCCACGATAGCAAAGAACACGTTGAAGGCGTGGTAAAAAGTACTGATAAAGCTTATGGTTTTTTAGAGTGCGATAAAAAAAGCTACTTTATTGCCCCTCCTGCAATGAAAAAAGTGATGCATGGTGACAAAATCAAAGCCACCATTGAAAAGCAAGGCGATAAAGAGCAAGCTGAACCTGAAGAATTAATTGAGCCAATGCTCACGCGCTTTATTGCCAAAGTGCGGTTCAATAAAGACAAGAAATTGCAAGTTTTGGTTGATCATCCAAGTATCAACCAACCCATTGGTGCGCAACAAGCTAAATCCGTCAAAGAAGAATTACAAGAAGGCGACTGGGTCATCGCAAATTTGAAAACGCACCCATTACGTGATGATCGCTTTTTCTATGCCACCATCAATCAATTTATTTGCCGTGCTGACGATGAATTAGCCCCTTGGTGGGTCACATTAGCACGTCATGAGCAATCTCGTCATCCTGTGCAAGGTGCAGAAAGTTATGAGATGTTAGATCAACAAACACGTGAAGATCTGACCGCACTTCATTTTGTCACCATTGACTCTGAAAGCACTCAGGATATGGATGATGCCCTTTATATCGAACCTATCGAGCAAAATGGTACACAAAGCGGCTGGCGATTAGTCGTTGCCATTGCTGATCCAACAGCTTACATTGCATTAGATTCACAAATTGAAAAAGACGCTAAACAGCGTTGTTTCACCAATTATTTGCCTGGCTTCAACATTCCTATGTTGCCTCGTGAATTATCTGATGAATTATGTTCATTAATGGCAAATGAAACTCGTCCTGCATTAGTGTGTTACATTGAAACAGATCTTGCGGGTAATATCACGGCGAAACCACGTTTTGTGTCCGCTTATGTACAATCTAAAGCAAAATTAGCCTATAACAAGATTTCAGATTATTTAGAACAAGTACCGGATGCATGGCAACCGGAAACACCTGAAATTGCCCAGCAAATTGATTGGTTACATCAATTTACTAAAGCGCGTATTCAATGGCGTAAAACGCATTCTCTTTTATTTAAAGAGAAACCGGATTACTCCTTTATTCTCGCTGAAAATGGCAAAGTGAAAGAAATTAAAGCGGAATATCGCCGTATTGCAAATCAAATCGTGGAAGAATCCATGATCATTGCCAACATTTGTGCCGCCCAATTCTTAGCGGAGCATGCTAAAACCGGTATTTTCAATACACACACTGGTTTTGATAAAAAATTCTTAGAAAATGCACATAATTTCTTAATGGCAAATTTAGCTAATGAAGAAAATCAAGCCAAGCTTGCTGAGCGTTATTCGGTAGAAAATTTGGCAACTTTAAAAGGTTATTGCCAAATGCGTCATGATATTGAACCGATTGAAGGTGACTATTTAGAATTCCGTTTACGTCGTTATTTAACCTTTGCGGAGTTTAAATCCGAACTTGCTCCACATTTTGGGCTTGGATTAGAAGGTTATGCGACCTGGACATCGCCTATCCGTAAATATTCCGATATGGTAAACCATCGTTTAATCAAAGCTGTGCTCACACAGCAAGCTTGTGAAAAGCCACAAGATGAAGTGCTTGCACGCTTACAAGAAGCCCGTCGTCAAAATCGCTTGGTTGAACGTGATATCGCAGACTGGTTATATTGTCGCTATCTTGCTGACAAAGTCGCTGAAAATGCTGAATTTGATGCAGAAGTGCAAGATGTGATGCGTAGCGGTTTACGTGTTCAATTATTAGAAAATGGTGCATCCATGTTCGTACCAGCTTCCACGTTGCATCCAAATAAAGATGAAATGCAAGTGAATGCTGATGAATTAGCGATGTATATTCAAGGAGAACGCCGTTACAAAATCGGTGATTTGGTGAAAGTGAAACTCACCGAAGTTCGAGAAGAAACTCGTAGTATTATCGGCCAATTAATCATTTAATAACCACTTCCCTTCTAACACTAGAAATACCGCTCGTTATACAACGGGCGGTATTTTTTTATAAAGTCAAAATTGCGGAAATGTTTTGTATGTTGCTAGTATCAAATAAAAAGATTTTTAGGGTAGATTGAAGATGAGCAATATAGAAATGAGTTATTGAGATAATATCCCCGCCTTGAAGGCGGGGATAAAATAGATATTTAGGTAGAATTACATTTTAGGAATTTCAACACCAGATGAAAGCACGTCTTGAATATCAGATTTTAAGACATCTGCTTTTGGCCCATAAATCGCTTGGATACCAGAACCTTTCACGATAAAGCCCATTGCGCCCGCTTGTTTCCAGCTTGCTTCATCACCCACTAAATCTGGATTATGTACGGTAATACGTAAACGTGTCATACAAGCATCAACATCTGCAATATTATTACGTCCACCAAGTAAGTTGATGATTTGGATAACTTGTGCGCTAGCATCCGCAACTTTTGTCTCATTGCTAGAAGCTTCATCTGAACCTTTCGTATCATAGTTACCATTACGACCTGCTGTCGCAAGGTTAAATTTCTTAATCATAAAATTCGCGATAAAGAACATAGCCACTGCAAAGAGGATAGATACCCAAATAAAGTTGATCACATCCATACCGATGCCGGCTTTAATCGCCATTGGTGTACGTGTTAAGAACTCAATGTTACCGAATGAATGCACACGTAAGTCCACAATATCTGCCATGGCGAAAGCACAACCTTGTACTAACGCATAAACAATATAAAGTGGTAATGCAACAAACATAAACATGTATTCGATTGGCTCTGTTACACCTGTTAAGAACACCGCAAGTGCAGAAGAAAGGAAAATACCTTTATAGAGTTTTTTCTTGTCTTCATCCACATTGATATACATTGCGAGGGTCAAGCCCATTAAGATACCGGTTGAACCAATCATTTGTCCTACTTTGAATCGGGCTGGCGTCACAGTTGAAAGAAGTTCGTTATATTGGGTTAAGTTACCCGCATCTTTAAGGTTGATTAAGTCAGTCACCCAGGCAAGCCAAAGTGGATCTTGGCCAAATACTTGTTTACCTTGTTGTGCACCGGTTAAAAACTCATAAGTACCGCCTAATGAAGTGTAGTTCATTGGGATAGTCAACATGTGGTGTAAACCAAACGGAAGTAATAGACGCTCTAGGGTACCATAAATAAATGGTGCTAAAATTGGCGCTGAGTTTTGTGAGTTAGCAATCCATTGACCAAAATGATTAATTCCTGTTTGAACTAAAGGCCAGAATAGTGATAGGAAGATCGCCACTAATACAGAACGATAAATAACGACGAAAGGAACAAAACGTTTACCGTTAAAGAAGGTAAGTACTTCAGGTAATTTACGGAAATTGTAGTAACTATTGAAGGTTGTTGCCCCAACAAAACCGGCGATAATACCGACGAATACCCCCATATTCAAAGCTGGCTGCCCTAAAATATTCACGAAGTAATGCGCAACAGGGATTTCTCCTGCAAATACGGTACTTACGTGAGCATTTGGATCGGCTAACATTTCAATCTTCACACCAAAGAAGTGACCGGTGATTAAGTTAATTAAAATGAAAGCCAGACCGGCTGCAAATGCACCACCTGCACGCTCATTTGCCCAACTACCACCAATCGCTAAAGCAAATAATAAATGAAGATTACCGATAATCCCCCAACCAATTTGAGCGATAATGTTTCCGACACGCGCTAGCCATTCTGCGTCACTAATCAAAGGCAGTGAGTTACCAATACTCACCATTAAACCCGCTGCTGGCATAACGGCAATTACAACCATTAGGCATTTACCGAATTTTTGCCAAAACTCAAAACTGAGTAGTTTTTTCATATCAATCCTCCTACAAGATGAGATCTACTTCTACGCCAAAATGGTCGGAAACAATCGGTTTATTTTTACCATTAAAAATAACCTGACTGGATAAAACCCTTTTTGCTTGGTTTAAAAAAATATAATCTAATCGCTTTTCTTCACTATGGCCTTTCCAACCGTCAATCGCTTTCTCCACAGTGATACCGCTATCCTTCTGCTCTGCCATTTCAAAGGTATCGAATAAGCCTAAAGATTTAATCTGCTGGTAAGCTTGCTGATCGCTTATTGCATCAGTATTGAAATCTCCCATCAGGATTTTAAGATTCGCACTTTGACTTCGCTCTACAATATAACGAACATTATCAAGTTGCTTTTCACCATCACAATTTGGCAAATTGATGTGGCAAGAATAACATTCAATTAACTGGCCTTGATATTCTACCGTCAAGCCAATGATTTTACGCGAGAGAATCGAGTCAAGACGTTGATGTTGGCTACAATAAAACGCATCAACATCATAAACAGGCAAGCGCGTTAAAAACGCAATGCCCTCATCATATTTATCGTAACCAATATGCGAATTACTCCAAAAAAGCGAATATTTCTGTGCAACGCGTTGATTGATTTTATTTAACAGAATGACACCATAGTTATCTTGCTTTAACGTTGGCGAAATAGCAGGAGACGACATCAATTGATTAACCTCTTGTAAGGCAATGATGTCATAACCCTTTTCCACAATAGTCTCAGCAAGAATCTCTATTTTTTCCGCTTGGTTAGCTTCTAACCAAGCGTGTACATTCAGGGTAAGTAGTTTCATTGCTTCCCCCCTTAGCCCTCACAATGCCAAATGTCTGCATTATATTGAGCGATCGTGCGGTCAGATGAGAAGAAGCCCGCTTTTGCGATATTGTGAACGACTTTCTCATTCCAACTATCTTGATCTTCATAATCAGCTAAGATTTGTTCTTTCGCTTCGACATAAGCATTAAAGTCAATTAACGTCATAAACCAGTCTTTATTCAATAATTCGTTATAAAGACGTTCTAAACGTGTTTTATTGCCTAATTTCACCACGGCAGGATTCAGAATAAAATCGACCGCTCTTTTAATATCCTTGTCGTTTTCATAATATTCTTTTGAAACATAGCCCGCTGTTTCATAAAGTTTAATAATGCTTTCTGAATCTTTACCGAATGTATAGATATTTTCAGCGCCTGCTAATTCTGCAATTTCAACATTAGCGCCATCCATTGTGCCTAATGTTAATGCGCCATTCAGCATAAATTTCATATTCCCTGTGCCAGAAGCTTCTTTAGAGGCAAGTGAAATTTGTTCTGAAATATCGGTTGCTGGAATCAGTTTTTCTGCCACGCTCACATTATAGTTTTCCACCAAATGCACGTTTAAATACTTATTCACTTTAGGATCATTATTGATTAACTCAGATAAGCAAATAATTAAATGAATAATATCCTGAGCAATCACATAAGCGGGTGCCGCTTTTCCACCAAAAATCACCGTAATTTTACGTTTTGGTAATTTCCCTGCTTTAATTTCCAAGTATTTATGAATCACGTAAAGCGCATTCATTTGTTGGCGTTTATATTCATGGAAACGCTTAATTTGCGTATCAATGATTGAATTTTCATCTAAATCAATACCTTTATTTTCTTTAAGGTACGCTTTTAGTGCTAATTTGTTTTCAAACTTAATTTTCGCTAATTGTTGATGAACCTTTTTATCATCTTTAAAGGCTAACAATTTTTCTAATTTCGTTGCATCATGCAAATACTCATCACCAATCAATTCTTTAATGTAAGCCGCTAATGCTTGGTTAGAAAACTCTAACCAACGACGGAAGGTAATGCCGTTTGTCTTATTATTGAATTTTTCAGGATACAACGCATAGAACGCTTTAAGTTCTGAATTTTTCAAAATCTCCGTATGTAATGCAGCCACACCATTTACAGAATTTGAAAAGTGGATGTCCATGTGCGCCATATGCACACGTTTTTGTTTATCAATAATTTGTACTGCAGGATCTTTATATTCTGCACGCACTAATTTATCTAATTTCTTAATGATCACCACTAAATGCGGCACCACTTCATCTAGATAATCGAGTGGCCATTTTTCTAGCGCTTCAGCCAAAATTGTATGGTTTGTATAGCCCACCATATTACGCACGATTTCAACGGCTTCAGCAAACTTAATTTTATGTTTTTCGGTTAATAAGCGAATTAATTCAGGAATCACCATTGAAGGGTGAGTATCGTTGATCTGTACATACGCATAATCCGCTAAATCATATAAATTACTACCACGTGCAATCGCTTCATCAATTAATAATTGTGCAGCATTTGATACCATGAAGTATTGTTGATAAATACGCAGCAATTCCCCATTTTTATCTGAATCATCTGGATAAAGGAATAATGTTAGATTTTCTTCAATCGCGGTTTTATCAAACTCGATACCTTTTTTAATCAGTTTAGGATTCACTGATTTAATATCAAATAAATTGAGATAGTTTTTCGTCTCTTTCTTATAGCCTAAAATATCAATACGATCTAATTTAGAAGTTAACGTAAATTTCTTAAATGGCACCTCATAACTAATATCCGTTGGAATTAACCAAGAGTTATCCTCAATCCAATCATTAGGCTCGGCATGTTGTTCATTCTGTTTAAAGACTTGTTTGAACAAACCATAGTGATAATTTAAACCTACTCCCTCGGCATTTAAGCCAATGGTAGACATTGAATCAATAAAACAAGAAGCCAAACGACCTAACCCACCATTTCCTAAAGACGGTTCTGGTTCAATATCTTCAATATGACTTAATGATTTACCCGCACTTTCTAATTCTGTTTTGATGTCTTGATAGACACCAAGGTTAATCAGGTTATTAGAAAGTAATTTACCAATTAAAAACTCAGCTGAGATATAGTAAACCTTACGTTTACCTGTGTTTTTAGGTTTATCTGCAGAAAGTGTTTTTACGTAATTTAATAATTGAATATAAGTTTCTTTATCGCTTAATTGTTCAAGCGATTTATTGGTTTCGTTTTTTACAAAGGTACTAAATTTCATCATTATTTTTCCTGATTCGCACGTTGATATAACGTGGTCATTTTTGCTAAAAAGTCTTTTTTATCTTGCGTTAAATCTGATTGCTGCATTCTCCATTGCCAGTTTCCACCAATTGTTGAAGGCACGTTCATTCTTGAACTGGCTGGCAAATCTAAAACATCTTGCATTGTTGCAATCGCGGTATTGCTAACGGTTGCAAAAAGCTGACGAATCATCGCTTGACAAATCGATTCATCCTCATGGCGATGCGTATAATCATTGATATATTGCTGCTGTTGTTCAGTCAGGCTGTTATACCAACCATTGGTCACATCGTTATCATGTGTGCCGGTATAAACAATGGAATGCGGGATGCAATAATGCGGGCTATCTAAGCTTTCTCCGCTAACATCTTCAAAGCCAAATTGCAGAATCTTCATGCCTGGGTAATTACAATCTGCAAGCAGTTTTCTGGCTTTATCATCAATATTACCTAAATCTTCAGCAATAATTGGTAAATCACCTAGTTGTTCTTTAACCACTTTGAATAAGTCATAACCCGGACCGGGCTGCCAACTACCATATTTAGCAATATCAGCTTTTCCATCTACTTGCCAATAATCAGAGAAACCTTTGAAATGGTCGATGCGGAGTACATCATAAATTTTGAAGCTTTCTTCAATGCGGTGAATCCACCAAGCGTAGCCTTGTTTTTTATGTTCTTCCCAAGCGTAAAGCGGGTTGCCCCAAAGTTGTCCTGTTGCACTGAATTGATCGGCTGGGACCCCCGCGACAAAAAGCGGATTGCGTTCTTCATCTAATTGGAAGAGTTCTGGTTTTGTCCAAACTTCTACGCTATCTGCTGCCACATAAATCGGCATATCACCGATAATCTTAATGCCCCTTTGATTCGCGTAATCTTTTAATTCGCTCCATTGTTTGAAGAAGAAATATTGCGTCACTTTAAAGTACTGAATTTGCTCCGCTAACAGGATGCGATATTTTTCCAATGCACTTGGATCTCGAGCCACAGCTTTTTTATCATCCCATTTTTGCAATGCTTGATTACCAAAATGCTCTTTAATTGCCATAAACTCAGCAAAATCATCCAACCATAAACGATTGCTTTTCTCGAAGTGTTTGAAATCAGCTTGGAATGATTGATTCGCTAAAAAATTTTTCACGGCTGTTTCTAAAATCGGACGGCGCGCATAGAAGACGCGTTCATAATCCACATTAGTTGGATCATCACCAAAATTGACCGAAGCATAATCCGATTCTTTCAACAAGCCCATTTGAGTTAATAAATCAAAATCAATAAAGTGAGTATTGCCTGCGATTGCAGAGAAAGATTGATAAGGAGAATCACCATAGCTGGTGGTGGTAAGTGGAAGAATTTGCCAATAAGTTTGTTTAGTTTCAACTAAAAAATCGACAAAATCATAAGCGGATTGCCCAAAACTACCAATCCCAAATGCATTTGGTAGCGAGGTAATGTGCATGAGAACACCACTTGAACGAGTAAGCATAATATTTCCTCTAGGAAGTCATGATTTTGGCTCATTCTAACCTAAACATATTTTAACGCAACAACTTTTACGTAAAAGTTTAAAACATTTTCGTAAAAAAGTGATATTCATCACATTTTATACGTATAACATTTTGTATTTTATGATATGCTATAGCTATACCTATGGAACGAATGGTACAAAAGGATTAAAAATGAGTAAGTACAAGAAGGTTTATAACGATATAAAAACCCAAATTAACAATGGTAATTTAGCACCGTTGCAAGAACTCCCTAGCGAAAATGAGCTCATGCAAAACTATGGTTTTTCTAAAGATACTATTCGAAAAGCGCTTTCTTTACTTGAAATCGATGGTTATATTCAAAAACAACAAGGCAGAAATTCGATTGTTTTAAAACATGATTTATCTAAACCACAAATGCTTTCTGAGATTAAAACCGTCAGTGAATTAAATAGTGCATCAACACATCAAGTGAAAACCACCTTAACCAGCTTGTATATTGTGCAAGGCGAAGAAGAATTGATGGATATCTTTAATGTCAATGATCAGATCGATTTCTATCGCATTGCTCGTCTCCGTGAAATTGATGGTGAAGCCGTTGAATACGAGGTTTCTTATTTTGATCGCCGCATCGTGCCTTTTATTAGCCGAGAAATCGCTGAGCACTCTATTTATCACTATTTAGAAAACGAATTAAAATTAAAAATTAGTCACTCACAACGAAAAATTGTCTTTCGCTATGCAAACGAAGAAGAAAAAAATGCGATCGATCTTGGTGAGTATGACATGGTTGTGAATGTGACGAGTACCACTTATTTGGCTGATGGTCGACCGTTTCAATATGGGAGTATTAGTTATCGACCAGATAAAATTGCATTTACATCAACAGCAAAACGACATGTCTAATTTTTTGTAAATGATAGGTTGTGATTTAAAAAATTCATAAAAAAAGTGCGGTCATTTTTAACCGCACTTTTTGTTTACACTACTTTAACCAAAATTGTCCTTTTAAGAGCTTTCCTAGCGTCATCAGTACTAAACCACCAATCATCAAATTAGCAAAGATAAACGCACCGTTTGCCAACCCGCTCAGTACGTTATGATGAACAAAAGAAACAGCCCCATTTGCTAAAGAAGCTAATCCGAATGAAAAAGACCAGAACCCAATATTCAGTCCTTTTTCACTAATCCAAGGGAAAAGGCGAATTAAAAAGAACATTTGTAAAAAACCGTATCCCCATAATAACTTAATGAAAAGATCGATCTCTCCCCCATTAAGCGATAAGTAAGCCGACGATCCTACGAATGCCGGCGCTAAAATGATTCCCATAGTTGGACGAAATTGAGGTTCAATCTGCAACACACGTAAACGCTGTAATAATGCCGGTTCATAAATAATCCAAGCAATCATCCCCGCCCCTAAGAACAAATAGCCTAAATCTTGATAGCCTAATAAGGCTAATGATGAGGCACTGGTGAAATTAGTCGCGACAGAGGGCAAATAAAATGGTGGGAGTGTCGATTTCTGCTCAAATGTGCCATCTTTCCATAATGCACTAATACGCACAGAAGCAAACAACAATTGCCCAATTGTCCCGATCCAAATTAATCCCTCACCAATGAGAGGAAACCAGCGATATAGAATATCCCCGCTTAACATCGTTGTAATCGGTATTAAGGCGAGAAAAGAAAAACGTATCGGACAACAATATTCATCTCGCACTTCGTGAGAGAAATAAATCATTTTATAAATATAGAGCAAGACGAAAAGTGCCCATACTGAAACAGAAATTAATCCAATAATATCACTCACATTCCGAGAAAAAGAGAGCGTATCGCCCATATGCATCCAGGCTAAAGACAAGGCACCCAAGCCTAATGGAATCGCGAAATACCCAGTTGGCAAAGGAAAAGGTCGTTTATCAGTCATTATTATTCTCCTAAAATTGATACCTTATAAGATTACCTATAAAAGCACGAATATTGATGTGGATTTATCTCAAAGACTAGAATAAAAATCTCATTGCTCTAAATGAAAGAAAGGGCTAATAAACATTAGCCCTAAATTGAATTAATATATTTTTGATTATTTGCAGATCACTTCTAATCCGCCCATGTAAGGACGTAATACTTCTGGCACAGTAATTGAGCCGTCTGCATTTTGATAGTTCTCAAGCACAGCCACTAATGTACGGCCTACCGCTAAACCAGAGCCGTTTAATGTGTGCACTAAGCGAGTTTTCTTATCACCTTTCGCTTTGCAACGAGCTTGCATACGACGAGCTTGGAAATCCCACATGTTAGAGCAAGAAGAAATCTCACGGTAAGTATCTTGTGCAGGCACCCACACTTCTAAGTCGTAAGTTTTGCAAGAACCAAAGCCCATATCACCAGTACAAAGTAATACTTTACGATATGGTAAATTTAAAAGTTGTAATACTTTTTCTGCATGACTTGTTAATTCTTCAAGCGCTTCCATTGATTTATCTGGATCCACGATTTGTACCATTTCCACTTTATCGAATTGGTGCATACGAATTAAACCACGGGTATCACGACCATAAGATCCTGCTTCAGAACGGAAACATGGTGTATGTGCGGTCATTTTGATTGGCAAATCTGCTTCATCAACAATCACATCACGTACAAGGTTAGTAACCGGCACTTCCGCTGTCGGAATTAATGCGTAAGGTTGTTCACCTTCTAGCGCTAAAGTATGGAATAAATCTTCACCAAATTTTGGTAATTGACCTGTTCCATAAAGGGTCGTATGGTTAACTAAATAAGGTACATAAGCTTCTAAATAGCCATGTTGTTCAGTATGAAGATCTAACATGAATTGCGCTAATGCACGGTGCATTTTAGCAATTTGACCTTTCATTACTGCAAAGCGCGCACCCGCCAATTTAGCCCCTGCGGCAAAATCTAAGCCATTGGCATCTTCACCTAATGACACGTGATCTTTGATCTCAAAATCAAATGTACGCGGCGTACCCCAACGTAAAATTTCTTTATTTTCAGTGTCATCTTTACCTAATGGCACTTCATCTGCCGGGATGTTTGGAATGCTTAACGCGATTTGATTGATTTCTGCTAACACGGCATCAAGTTGAGTTTTCGCTTCGTTAAGCTGTTCGCCCATGTTATCTACTTCAGCCAATAATGGTGCAATGTCTTCACCACGTGCTTTTGCCGCACCAATGGCTTTGGAACGCGCGTTACGTTCTGCTTGTAATGTTTCAGTTTTTACTTGTAAATCTTTGCGTTGTTCTTCTAATGCGGTAAGTTTTTCCGTATCAAGAATAAAGTTACGTTTTAATTTTAATTTTTCTGCTACTTCAGCCAGATTATTACGGAGTAAATTTGGATCGATCATTGGAATTCCCTATTTTTCATTATGAAACAGATACCTTTATTCTAGCGCGCTTTCACCAAATAAACCAGTTAAAAGCCTGATTTTTCTTTTATTAACTCTTTCAAAAACATCAAATTTTATGACCGCACTTAGCCATGATTTAATTTTGTGATCTCTGTCAAATTCTGAGAATGAGGCACTAGAAACAGCAAAAAAAAGTTCTATAATGAAAATGAACGTTAACCAAGAGGAGTAACCAATGTTTCCTGAATTTCGCGATTTAAT
>OGNQ01001295.1_pt1 | contig 18176 bp, 20 predicted proteins | sample 1573481 | NCBI WGS metagenome assembly OGNQ01 (sample SAMEA2581920, study PRJEB24529) | metagenome | biome: Human gut stool | place: China | collected 2011 | reverse complement strand
GGGTATTCTTTCTCTCGAAAAACCTTTTATGAACTGGAACAGGAAGACACAATCTCTCGTAGAGGCATATTAGTAGCCACTAATAACCTGTCTCTGACAGATGTGGATGTAGAAGCAATACTAAAGATAGCAAAACGGGGAAATAAGATTATGCTGGTGAGTAACTCTTTCAACAGAAATTTAGAAGATACATTGGATTTTAATAGCAGTTATTCCTACTTTAGCCCGGCATTATTAAAGAAATATGCAGCTGCATCATTGGAGAAAGATACTCTCTTCTGGATAGGAGATTCTGCCGCATATCCCCGGCAATCCTTCTATTTCTATCCTCAATTGTGTTCTTCTTACCTCATGCCCGATTCGCTTCCGGCTAAGGTACTGGCAGAAAAGGGTATTCCAAGTGTCCCAATAGCCTTATCCTATCCATGGGGAAAAGGTGAAATAATCCTAGTCTCTACTCCCCTGCTCTTTACTAATTATGGAGTATTAGATGGAAAAAATGCGACTTACATTTTCCGCCTATTATCCCAAATGGGAGATTTACCCATTGTCCGCACCGAAGGTTACATGAAGCAAACGGCCCAAATACAGATGTCCCCTTTCCGGTATTTCCTTTCTCAAAGACCGCTGAGATGGGCTTTGTATTTGACGATGTTCACCATTATCCTTTTCATGGTATTCACCGCCCGAAGGAGGCAACGGGTAATTCCTATCATCTACCAACCGGAAAACAAATCGCTGGAATTTACCGAACTGATAGGAACTCTTTATTTTCAAAAGAAAGATCATGCCGACTTGGTGCATAAAAAGTATATCTACTTTGCAGAAGAATTGAGAAGAGAAATTCAGGTAAATATAGAGGAAGTAGCAAATGACGAACACTCTTTCAGCAGAATAGCCCAAAAGACCGGCATGAATACAGAAGAGATCAGTGAGCTTATCCGTTCCGTCAGACCAGTGATTTATGGAGGGTGCACTATTTCTGTAGAGCAGATGAAGTATTTTATTGATAAGATGAATGAAATAATAGATCATATATAAAGAAGAAATTTATGGAAGAGAATATTGAAAGACGAGTAGATTTGACTCTCTTTTCCGAGAAGATACAAGAGTTGAAAGACCAGATTGCATCTGTCATCGTAGGTCAGGAGCAAATGGTGGACTTGGTATTGACTGCCATTTTAGCAAATGGGCATGTCTTGATAGAAGGTGTGCCGGGAGTAGCAAAAACACTGCTGGCCCGTCTGGTTGCCCGCCTGATTGATGCGGATTTCAGCCGTATTCAGTTTACTCCGGACCTAATGCCAAGCGATGTACTGGGTACAACTGTATTTAATATGAAAACCAATGATTTTGATTTCCATCGGGGCCCCATCTTTGCCGACATCGTATTGGTGGATGAAATCAATCGTGCTCCGGCCAAGACACAGGCTGCCCTGTTCGAAGTAATGGAAGAGCGTCAGGTCAGTATTGACGGAATGACTTATCCTATGGGAGAGCTTTATACAATTCTGGCTACTCAAAATCCTGTAGAGCAAGAAGGTACTTATAAACTACCCGAGGCGCAACTCGACCGTTTCCTGATGAAAATAACAATGGACTACCCAACTCTGGATGAAGAAATAAACATCCTGAAACGCCATCATACAAATGCCACATTCGTAAAACTGGAGGACATCGATTCTACCATTACCAAAGAAGAGTTCTTATCTCTCCGCAAGCTGATGAACCAGGTATTTATTGATCATACATTGCTTCAATACATTGCCATGATTGTACAGCAGACGCGCACCAGCAAAGCCGTATATCTGGGAGCTTCTCCACGTGCATCTGTCGCTATGCTGCAGACCTCTAAAGCATACGCTCTATTGCAGGGACGTGATTTCATAACACCGGAAGATATAAAATTTGTTGCTCCATACGTACTCCAGCACCGCCTGATTCTGACTGCGGAGGCCGAAATGGAAGGATATTCACCGGTGAAAGTAACCCAACGCCTGATTGATAAGGTAGAAGTACCGAAATGATTTTAAACCGACGCTTTTATATTGCCCTCAGCCTGATTATCCTGTTACTGGGTAGCGGGTATACTTTTGCTCCGCTCTTTGTTCTCGGGCAATGGATGCTTTTTATCATGCTCCTGGCTGTATTAGCGGAAGGATACATGCTTTATCGCATCCATGGTATACAGGCATTTCGCCAATGTTCATCACGTTTTTCCAACGGAGATGAAAATACGGTGAACATTCGGGTGGAGAGCAGTTATCCATATGCAGTATCCGTGGAAGTCATTGATGAAATACCTTTTATATTCCAGCAGCGAAATATAAATTTCCAGATAAAGCTCCAGGCAAATGAAGGTAAAACAATCACCTATCAATTACGACCCACCCATCGGGGAATCTACAATTTTGGACGGATTCGTATATTTGTACAAGGTAGGATGGGATTACTTTCGCGCCGCTATACCTGTGGTGATACCCAAGATGTCAAAGTCTATCCATCCTACCTGATGTTACATCGTTATGAATTGCTGGCAATAAGTGATAATCTTACAGAATTGGGTATAAAACGTATACGTCGCGTAGGACATCACACTGAGTTTGAGCAGATAAAGGAATATGTAAAAGGCGATGATTATCGCACTATAAACTGGAAAGCAAGTGCCCGCCGGCATGAACTTATGGTGAATGTGTACCAAGACGAACGTTCACAGCAGATTTATAATGTGATCGATAAAGGTAGAGTGATGCAGCAAGCTTTCTGTGGAATGACCTTGCTAGATTATGCAATTAATGCTTCGCTGGTGCTTTCGTATGTTGCCATGCGGAAAGAAGACAAAGCCGGACTCATAACCTTTGATGAACATTTCGATACCTTCGTACCAGCATCAAGCCGTCCCGGACATATGCAGACATTGCTTGAAAATCTCTATAATCAGGAAACTACTTTCAGTGAAACGGACTTTTCTTCCTTATACGTACATCTGAACAAGCATGTCAATAAACGTAGCCTTTTGGTTTTATACACCAACTTCTCCAGTATGGGAAGCATGAACAGGCAATTAGCATACCTGCAACAACTGAATCGACAACACCGCCTACTGGTAGTATTCTTCGAAGATGCTGACCTGAAAGCCTATATTGCTACTCCTGCCTCAGATACGGAAGGATACTATCGCCATGTCATTGCCGAAAAATTTGCCTTTGAAAAACGATTAATTGTCTCTACCCTAAAACAGCATGGCATTTATTCTCTATTGACCACGCCCGGAAATCTCTCTATTGATGTAATTAATAAATATCTGGAGATAAAATCGAGACAGTTACTCTAATCAACCTCCGGTAATAGGCAGGCAAATAATTATAAGACATTTACCTTATATTCTGAATTATAATATTCTACTGCCATCTGATATTCAGTAATGTTCTTCTCTTTAGCCAATAAACTCAATTTCGCCTTATCAGCAGAAGATATGTTACTGCCATAATAAATAGCTGTAGGCTTCATTATAACTTTGACAGATTCATTTTCATAAGAATCCGGACAAATCAATCGCCATTCATTTTCATATCCCCAGCATTTGGCTTTATTCAAAAACACTTTCAAATAAATAAAAATGTCAGGCAAAACAATGCTGCTATTATTTTCTCCTTTAAGGCTTATAAGAAAGTCATCCATTAAACTTTTCCCTATATGAGTTGCATCAAGTCTTTTATCTGAATAGATTACCGGAAAAAGTATTGCCGGGTGACTACTAGGTTGCGTATCACTTGTTGGAAAAACAACTTGCTTTATATCATATTCCAACACAAATCCGCTATGTCTATCAGCATAATGTGACCACATCAGCATATTATCCTTTCTCTCTGTAAAACATGCAATCTTACAACTTTCCTTTACACTCTCCACTGATTGATCTAATAAATCCCCGATAAATTCAAGATATTCATTAATTTTATCACTATAAATGCCCTTATCGCCATATGTAGTTCCTTCATAATAAGCCTCACGCAATCTTTGGTTCACCACCTCGTCCCCTTCTCCTTTCCAAACATTAAAACATTGCATTTTTTTCACAACTTCATCAATTATCGGATCGTCAGGATATTGTTTTCTCATCTCTTCCTCAACCAGGCTGTTTATCTTGCTCAACATATAAAGAAACCAATTTTTATTCAACGCTTCCTCATAATTCTTTAATATCTCCTCTTTCTTGTAGCAAACCAAAGAATCAAACGGATCATTAAAATTACGAGGATTACCGGCATATACTTCATCATCTCTAAATGAATCCAAATTATATTCTTGACAGTTCCGATATCTATATAGTTTTGAAGGTACATTTTTCGCCACCAAATCATGGAGTTTAGAGAACAACTCACCTCCTTCCGGTGAATTAGTTTCTCCACGTTTAAGAGGAATAATTTCACTCATCAACATTCTCTCAAACTCCTCTTTAAAGTTAGATGTTTCCATTGTGTTTTATATATCAAGTATAATGTCCGTACATGCTCAGAATCTCATTATGCAAAAATAGTGTTTATTTACGTAGCTGACAGCCCAATTTCAAAGTTTCTTTGTTACGGTCTCTTTTATACTGTTAATTATTTGAATAGTTTAAATACCCTGCAAAACCGTATCACTAAAATATTTGTTTATAATAAAGGGGTGTTAGCTTTGCCCGGATTCTAAAATAGAGTAAATAAAAAGATAACCATGAAAAAAGAAGTTTCTGAAGTGCTCAAAAAAGAGCAAAACAATGAAAGTTGTATCCATCTGTATCTGGAAGAATGTGGCTGGTGTGCTTATGAAGTTTCAGCTTATCTGCTTATGAACCTCTTAGGAGGAAAATGTATCGTCGAGAAAATAGAACAATGCGGATCAAAAATTGTTCGGGCACTAATGAATATAGATTTATTAGGCGACATTAATTATGGCGATTATCGCTACGCTGGTCTAAATTCCTATAACCTTCAATTAGTAGGAAAAAATAAAGTTGACAAAAACTTATTTATTCACTGGAAAAAGAACATATAGGAATGACACTGCAATAAGCACTTTAAATGATATTGCAATAAAGCTCTGCAGACAAATCAACAGAGCCTTATTGCAATAAAAGTTATGGAATTAATTAGAGATATTCAGTAAATGTCCCTCTTTCTAATAAATTAAGAGAACAGTTTTACTTTACGTGAGCTTTTCTCTTATTTTTTCGGCCAAATAGCCAGTCTTTGATTTTTACAGAATATTATTTAGTGTGAGTTAAATATAAACTGTAAATAATAATCAGAAAATGTACCAGATAATAATTAAAAAATGGGCCTCTGGCACTAGCAAAAATATCAAAATATTGGAACGTGAAAAAGGATATTTTCCTCTTTTAATTTTTTTTGTTTAACAATTTCGTCTGCTTAAGTCTGTATGATTCATCCGTTTTATGTAAAGCCTTACATAAGTCTGGAGATTCTGTAAGAAAGATTAATGCTAAAAAGAAGTAGTATCTACTGTAAAGAATTATAATTGAAACTGACCCGGGTTAAAATGCATTTTTCTCTACTTGATTCTAATATATTTTTGATGGGTCAATTGGGAGTATAATAGTGGGTCAAGCGACTTTATATTTTCCAGTCATCCAAGTACTTTGACGGTTGACAAAAAGTATCTACTTTCGGAAAAACAGTACCGTTGTAGAGACCGGCAAAGTTCTCCATCGTGTAGTCAAGGGACACCAGCTTGAACAGCGTCTTATAGTCAAACGTGCGGAACAGGTCAGTGTGCATTAAAAATTCTTTTGGACATCCGTTGGCTATCATATAGCCAAGATACTGCATCTTGATGGCATTGGTAAGAATACGCTTGTAGCCATTGCTGGCCAGGACACCTTCATCCCAGCAGAAAATGGAAGCCATAATTGATAAAGATTCCTGCTCGTCAATGACGGTCGTATCACGTGCCACCACATTATTGTTAAAGAGGGTGCGAACGGAAGCGGTGTACGTTTCCGACAAACAGGCTCATTTCTCCTGAAGACTGAAGCCTTTCGAGTATTCGGGAGCGCATACCTCTGGCCGCCCTGTTCGTAAAGGTCAGACAGAGCATGTCATTCAGCGACACACCGCATGAGAGGGCACGAACCACTTCGGCTAGGATATCCGTCTTGCCGCATCCCGGAGGAGCCAGAACCAGATGATAACCGCTGTCGAGGGTGATTACCTTTTTCTGGAACTCGTCATTCTCATACTTTCTGTCGAAGGTATATGCCGGGTATTCGTAGAGAGGGTAGTTGCCTGGAGTAGGGATGCTACCATCTGGGGTATGGGGTGTGTCGGTGGGGTCATAGGCTATTGATTGGTGCTTATGGGATATTAGAATATCTATCTATACAGTAATCTACATAACTAAATATGATCTTAACCTTCTATTTTATTTAAAAATCAAATAATCATCTGTTTAAGTTTTCCATAAATTTCAAGGAATTCATCATCATTATCATCATCAGTCGGACATAAAGTACTGCGTAACTGAGAATAAGAAAGATTCGTAAAATGTTTATCACAAACCTTCTTTCCTCCAAGCCTGATAGTTTCTGCATGACGTTTACATATATCTTTAACATCATCCCAGTCTGAATAGTTTATAGTAATAGGATCTTGAAGACTAGAAAAGTATGAAGACGGAATATAATTTTCTATTTCGCGTTTTCGTGTTACTTGACAATTATCTGATGTATATCCTAAATCTATCATTTTATTTAAATTAGGTGAAATATCATCTGGTGCTTTCTTGTCAGAGTCTAATAAAATGAAAAAGAGTTTATTTAATTTTCTTATTATATTCAACGATGTCCAATGTTTAAGACTATCACAACCTCCTATACAAACTAAAAGCACACCAATTTGTTCTAATGTTTTATCAATCTTGCCTGCCGTTTTATATACCTGAGAAATGTGGCTTATAGCTTTGACATCATCAGAACCTTCAACAAGGAATAATAATTTGACATTGTCAAATACTTTGAATGTTGTATTGTCCCCTTTTATACCTAACTCCTCCACTATCTCTTGTATGCTAATGTCTTCACCTTGACGTAGGATATAGTCAGTTCCATTTTTTTGAACAAAAATAATATCTCCTATATTTGTTTCTGCTACAATATTAGGAGCATGCGTTGTAATCATAACCTGATAACCATTTTCTGTCATGGCTATAAGTTTGTTATATAGAAGAGTTTGTGTTTCGGGATGAAGAAAAGTCTCAGGCTCTTCAAAACCAAATATCACACTTTTATCATTGTTTTTTTCTTCAGCCAACATTTCAAAATATGACATCATAGTAATACGTCTAAATCCATCTCCTCGTGAATTTAATGGTATATAACCTTCTTCTTTATTACATTTAAATGAAGTACTGATTAATTTTGACCAATCAAAGTCTATCTTTGCACTTATCTGTTCTTCTGCAGATAAAACACTATTAATTTTACCTGTTATGAGGTCAAGGGACTTTTTTATCTCTTTGCGAATATTATCCTCAATATCATTTGTATTGATTCTTTCTTTAAGTAATCTGTATGCTTTATCCTTAAAATATTTTTGTACAGATGTATCGCTATCAGACAAAGAACTATCAGCCTTAAAATATTCAAACGTTGGAAGAATGTCTTTTATCCCTTCTAGTATTTTTTTCATTCTTGTCTGACCTGTTGTTGGAAGTTCTTCATAATCAAATTTATAACTATAATAATTGTTATTATAAAATGAACGTAGTTTTGAACGTTTTTCTTTATTATTGAATTGCTCCCCATTTCTCTTTTGTGTATCAATACCAAGTTTTTTACATAAAGATATGAGCTCTTTTTCTGTCATTAAAGCAAAATCATCATTTTGATATTTTTTACGTAGAATATAGATTTTAGGTTTAATTGTTTTTTGACTAATATCCCATTTCTTTTTGATGCATAATAAACCATGCTCATTGACGAGTTCCTCTTCAGCAAAAGTTATAGGAATGGATTCATCTATAATGCTTTCTCTACCAGAACAATCAAATTGAAGTTCTATTTCAATAATAGAAGAAGTATTATAAATATTTTTATCTTCATATGAAGGAGCGTGATCATTCAAGAAAGCATCAACAGCCTTAAGAATTGTAGATTTACCAACATCATTTTTACCAACAATACAGCAAAAATTATTTACACGGATTTTTGTTTCATCTTTAATACCCCTATAGTTCTTCAGAACGATATTAACTAGTTTCATAAAAGAATTATATTAAAAAATTATCTTATTTTTTGTGCATTATCCAATCTTCTATGGCAGTATGAAATGATACCCAAGATTTCAAGAGCATCATGTTCAGAAATATTCCAATCAACTTTTGGTTCATGAGCCGTTGGATTTCTAAACATTGCACAAAGACCTTTAAGCAGATTACAAAAGCCATTATGCTCATTCTTTTCCGATGTTGATTGATAATTATTGATTATTAGAATTGGATTTGTGCTGAATACTTGTTCTATTAATGTGTTACCATCAGTTTGTATATTAGACAAATCTCGTATACGCTGAAATAAGCCTTTGTTTGCTTCTAGTACGGAATGAAAATAGTTATTCTGCAACAATTCCGCCTTACAATATTTGAAAACTTCACGATGTGCTTTCCTTTTTTCCAATTCCTCTTTCAGGTTGTCTACCTTTATTTGGACATCCTTTATAGTGTTGGCAGCTTTTATTTCGCGATATTGTCCATCTTCCTTTAATTCATATCCAACAAATGCTAATTGCTGATTTATAGCTTTACGCAAGTTCTCAAATTCTTCAATTTTGTCTACATATCTAGATGGAGCTAAAACAGACCCTATAAATATTAATATTTGGTTAGAGCATTTATTCTTGTTTTGTTCATTGATTAATGCATTATAAAGACGAAACCTCTTTGTGTTAGAAGAATCAACATCTTCAATATTAGCATTAATAAGGAAACGATGTATTTCTGTCCCAGTCAAACCGTGATTGGTATCCCCCAAGATATTACATATCATTTCTAAAACATTAGGTGGCAAACATTTTCGCTTTATTACCATATAAACCTTAATTTAATTATTAATGTATTCTATCAAATATATTGTATTAGCACTGCGAACAAAACAACTTAAAAATCCTCTTTTCAGAATTAGTAAGAATATAAAACCTATAGATAATTACATACAACATTAAAAGTTACGAACTTAGAATATATATAAAATGCTTTATTTCCTGCTAGGTTGAACATTTTCTTCTGCCAGGTAATATATGGTCTGTTTTGCTCTAATGCCGGTTATTTCCATTATTTTCGGTATAGTCGTTCCGGCCTTGCAAAGCAGGATGACAGCTCTCTTCTTCGGCTTCTTCATCCTGGTGCATTCCTATCTCCCGAACTTGCCCCCCCCTTTTTTGGGGCTGCCTCGATTCCGGCTTTGCAACCTTCGAAAATAAGATTGCTGTTATACTCGGCCAGTGATGCGGGTATCTGCATGGTAAATCTGCTGATAGTAGTAGAAGTATCATGATCGTTTTGAAGGGAAACAAGTTTGATACACATTTTCTTCAGCTTTGCACAAAGGTTGAGTAACTTACTCAACGGAGCGGTCAAGTATGTCCAAGCGGTAAATGATAAGAGTGTTTCTGAATTAAAGTAATCCATGCAAGCAGTCAGGCTTTTACGCTTGAACTCATTTCTGGAGACCTTGTCTGTTAAAATCTGGATACATCCGGCATTGTTCAGTGCATCTTCATGAGAAAATATGTTATGCTTTCTTGTACTCACTCTGACTCTCTACTATAGCCTAAATTATATTTGGTTTTCCAAAGTTACTAGATTTAGACTTAATAAACAATAGAAATGTCATTAAAACCTTCTAAGAAATAAATTGAGTAATACTCATATTTTACAATAGGGAAGAAAAAAGGCTCAATGCCTCAAATAAAGAAACATTGAGTCTTTTTTCTGAATTATGATGAAAATTTGATGAATTATAAATCATTCATTCCCTTTTGTTTAAATACAATATTCATCATTTCATCAAATCATCGGAACTTTTTAAGAAATTCTTTTGTAATGGTATAATAGCGGCCAGTTTTCTTTTCTTCCCGATACGGAGGGCCTGGAGGGAAGTTTTTTATGAAGGTTGAATAAGCAAGAGAATTGTCAGTAGGTGTAAGTCTCCAGTTCCTTTTTAAAATGTTTCTAATCTGATAGGTTTCAACCTTGATATTACTAAGCATTAATAACTGTTGAATGTCATTAATACAGAAAGTCAATTTATCCTGGCTCATGGTATCCATGATATTTATGCAGATTTCAGCGAGATCTATTTCTGTATGATTCCTGCTACAATTGATAATCCTGTCGAGAGCTGGCGTATGTATCTGTTGCGGATTGAACCACATTCTACTTTCTTTGTACGTAGTAAGTTGACGGTGTTGAAGAAAGTGAAGAAATGCTGGAATTTCCGTGATTAGTTTTTGAAGAAAACTCGTATCGTCATTTTTGAGAGGATTAATTTTTCGCACCCAATAACGTGTTTCTCCCGGTTCTATAAGAACAGGGGTATCTTCATTATTGGAACACATGATGAATTTACCAAAAAATTGCACTTCACAGCGGTCTTTACCCTTTGCTTCAATCTTGTATACACTTGCTGTACTTAGATTCTTTAATCGTTCAGAATCCTCTCTACGGTTAAGCAACACTTCGTCAACTCCAATGAGTAATTTGCCGGCCCAATCAGCGTTGAACTGGCTACGAAAATCTTCGTTGGTATTAAATGTGACGTTATCCTGAAAGATTGCTTTCAGAAAATTCAGAAAGGTACTTTTACCGGTGTTTCTTTCTTGAGAAACCAAAAGTAGAATTGGTAGTTTCTGTACTGGATTGAGATAAAGAAGCTGAAAGTAATCCATACCTAACTCATAATGTTCTCCGAAAATATGAAGAATAAGTTCTTGTATATGTGAGAATTTCCCTTTTTGTGGGGTATGGGTAATCGGCTCATACAGATTAAGGAACGAGCCAATATTCCTCTTATAATCTACGTGACTTGGTACCGTGCAGAAGCCATCGTATTTAGGAACACTTGCTATAAAGTCTTTCCCATGATCATAACGTAAAGTCCCCATACTCCAAGGGACTCTACGCTTGGCAAATGTACCATTAATAAGAGGTTGAAAAACTATTTTATAGAGTGTGGTACCAACTCTTACGTATTCATCTGTCATTTCAATTTTTCCCATATCTAAAATTCCTCCCATCCTGATTTTGGTTTATGTTTTACTCCTTTTTGTATCTCTTTGTATAGGCTCTCTTTGTCAATCGGTTTTTTCCTGCTTTTTTCCATCCACTCCATAAGTTCGGTACGTTTGAATTTAAGCATTTTCCCAGGTTGATAATAGGGAATTTTATTTGCCTGAACAAGAGCATAAACCGTTGGCTTAGCAAGGCTGAGTATCTCACAAGCCTCGTTAATACCAATCATTTCTTCCTTTGCTGCTGTCTGTCTCTTTAATAACTGCTTCATCTCATTAATAGAAATCGTCAGTTCTTCCACCTTCTCCAATAGAAAAGCTGTGGCTTGAGGTAATTCCTCGAAATTTAATTTCATCTTCATCATTTTAAATTGATTTTCAGCAAAGAAAGATGGTGTATTATTGGTTAACTGGTGGATTATAAGTTAACCAATGGATAGTAATGTTTTTTCTTTGTTAATCTTTTGAAAAGGGAAGAGACTGTGCAACGAGCGGTGTTCCGATAGGGATAATTTTTATCGTAAACCGTCCTTCATTACAGGTGAGTTTGCTTGAAATGGTCAGTATTTCTGTATCTTCAAGCATAAGCTGAAAACTTTTTTTGATGAAATGTGCTATTTGCATGTTTGAGCATCCTAACCGCTTTCCGATATTTCTAGCTAAATGGTATAGATCTTTTGATGTAACTCCATTCAAACGACGTGATACAGCTGTCTTTATTTCTGTTTTATTGTTTAAGGCCATGATATTTTCTTTCATGACACTCATTTCATTGCTTGTCAGTATATCTTTGAAAGTGGCTTCAAAATAAGACATGACTTCTTTTATAGTATCATCTTTTTCTTTTTTGATACGTTCTCTATCCAATCTTACTTCTTCCTCATGAGAGTACAATATAGAATTATCTGTCTTTTCTTTATTATCATCTATGGTTTTATGAAATAGTTTCATCGATAGTCTACCATTCCTTTTCGTATTTCCCTTTATTTTGGTAACCCTTCTACTTCTTTGATCTTGTACTACATCAATAAGATTACATATTGTAGGTACAATATATTTACAGTAAGCTGTTTCAATCATAAATATGATTGTAATAAAAAGTAGGGTAGTGAAGAGTGAGTATAATACAAGGTCCAGACTATGTGGAGAGTTTCCTTTCAATATCAGATATCTGGGAATTGAGGTAATTGAACATATTGCAGTTACATATATTACAGCAAAATGGAATAAATTTAATCTTTTCATAATTAATGATTTTTTGTTATTGATTTTGATGCAAATATATTTTTGAAGTATCAGAAATTAAAGGAAATGATTACAAAATGTCTGGTTTTTAATATAATATAAGTATCATACTTCGTGAAATCGCCAATCATACTTATAAAAAAACGAACAAAGAAAATTTACATTTTTAACTGTATTTTGTATTGTTACATAAATGAAAAAGCCGTTGGGAAACTCCGATTTTCCCAACGGCTATACATATAAAAACTTTTGATCACTATTGCATGTTTATTTCAGATATGCAATTTTATTGCATATTACTTTAGTGATATCTTATCGACAGTTTCTCTTTTCTTTTCGCTTACTAATTCAGCATAGATTTGTGTTGTTGCAACATTCTTATGAGTAAGCATTTTTGACACTGTGAAGATGTCTGTACCGGCTGCGATCTGTAGTGTAGCATATGTGTGCCTAGCTGTATGGAAAGTGATAGGCTACGCAAGGAAAAGCAGAGATAAGAAGATTAAACGTAAACCGTTTGAAATGAGCGGTATTTCACTATTCTGCCAAGTAGAGAAAATGCAAACGGCAACGGAATATTGAGGTTGTTCAGTTACCAAACCGTTAGCCGGGCAGTTACCGAAACGGGAATAGGTAACGGCAGGCAATGAAAAGAAATCCTCACCGTTTTGTTTGCGCTCATACACAATGTTTTGCATATCAAGGAACGCTTATACGGCAAGTAATTTTGCACTAAAAAATATAAGCGTATGAAAGTAGAAAAATTCAAGGTGTTGCTCTACCTCAAAAAGAGCGGACTGGACAAATCGGGAAAGGCTCCCATCATGGGGCGCATCACGGTAAACCGCACAATGGCACAGTTCGGATGCAAGCTGTCTTGCACGCCTGAATTGTGGAATCCACGTGAAAGCCGTCTGAACGGCAAGAGCAAAGAGGCGGTTGAAACCAACGCCAAGATTGAGAAACTGCTGCTTGCCATCAATTCCGCATTTGATTCTCTGTTGGAGCGCAAGCAGGAGTTTGACGCTACGGCAGTCAAGGACATGTTTCAGGGGAGCATGGATAAGCAGATGACCCTGTTGAAACAGTTTGACCGTATCAACGAGGACTTGAAATCGCGTATAGGCATCGACCGTGCCGAGGGAACATACTCCAAGTATTACTACACACGGCAGATTCTCGCAGGGTTCATCCGTGAGAGATTCAAGACGGAGGATGTCGCCTTCGGGCAACTTTACGAGCGGTTTATCTGGGATTTTCAAGACTATGTGCTCGATGAGAAGAAACAATCCCTGCAATCCGTGCGCCATTACCTTGCCCTTTTGAAGAAGGTATGCCGCATCGCCTACAAGGAGGGACATTCCGAGCGCTATTTCTTCTGCAACTTCAAGCTGCCGAAACAGGAAATCAGCGCACCGAAGGCACTCACACGGGAGGAGTTTGTGAAAGTACGTGACGTGGAAATATCCGTGTGCCGCAGGCCCTCGCTTGCCCTCACCCGTGATCTGTTCCTGTTTGCCTGCTACACCGGAACAGCGTATGCCGATACCGTGTCCATCACGCGGGACAATCTCTTTTCCGACGATGACGGGAACCTGTGGCTGAAATACCACCGCAAGAAAAACGAGTACCTCGCACGGGTGAAACTGCTTCCCGAAGCGATTGCCCTATTGGACAAATACAAGGACGAATCACGGGAAACCCTTCTGCCTGTTCAGGACTACCGCGTGTTGAGAGCCAACATGAAGAGCCTCCGTGTACTGGCAGGAATCAAAACCGATATCGTCTATCATGTCGGACGCCATAGTTTCGCAAGCCTGATAACGCTTGAAGAGGGTGTACCTATCGAAACCATCAGCCGAATGTTGGGACACACCAATATCCAGACAACGCAAATTTACGCCCGTGTGACTCCGAAGAAACTTTTTGAGGACATGGACACATTTATCGAAGCGACCAAAGACTTGGTGCTTGTTCTCTGATGCAACTATTTAATCAAGTTCAATAAGATAATCAGTTATGCGCAGTACATTCAAACAACTCTATTACATCAACCGCAGCAAGGTGAAAGCTGATGGTACGACCGCCATTTGGTGCAGAATCTCCATAGATGGCAAACAGGCGGTGCTTTCCACGGGTATTTATTGCAATCCAGATGATTGGAACAGTAAAAAGGGCGAGGTAAAGGACGTTCGCACAAACGGACGGTTAAGCCAATATCGCCAACACATTGAAGATACATACGACACCATACTGAAAGAACAGGGTGTTGTCAGTGCGGAATTGCTGAAAAACACCATAGTGGCGGAAAGCTCCTTGCCCACAACCCTGTTACAAACAGGCAAACAAGAGCTGGAGAGGTTGAAGAAACGCTCTGTCGAGATACAATCACGTTCCACTTACCGACAATCCATTATCTTTCAAGACTGTATCAGGCTGTACATAGAATCGGTGTATGACATGCAGGATATACCGTTGGAGGAAATAACGGAAGGGTTCGGCAACGATTACAAGACATTCCTGTTAAAGGACTTGGGATGCAGCACAGACAAGATGAACAAGTGCCTGTGCTGGCTCAACAGGTTGTTGTATCTTGCAGTGGACAGGGAAATCATACGTGCCAACCCTATCGAGGACGTGGAATATGAAAAGAAGAATCCTCCAAAGCTGAAACATATCAGCCGTAACGAATTGAAACGCCTGATGGCAACTCCGTTTGAGGACAGTAACATGGAATTGGCACGGCGTATGTTTATCTTTTCGAGTTTCTGCGGTCTGGCGTATGTGGATATACACCGGCTCTATCCGCACCATATCGGGGAGGCTGCGGACGGCAGGAAATATATCCGCAAAAAAAGAGGTAAGACCAACGTGGAAGCATTTGTTCCGTTGCATCCCGTGGCAGAGCGTATATTGTCGCTTTACAACACGACCGATGATACCAACCCCGTTTTCCCTTTGCCCATCCGTGATATACTTTGGCATGAGGTGCATTCCATCGGTAACGCACTGGAGTTTGAAGAAAATCTCTCCCATCATCAGAGCCGGCACACCTTCGGAACCCTGTTGATTTCCGCTGGCATTTCGATAGAGAGCATCGCCAAGATGATGGGACATACAAATATCACCAGTTCCCAAGTCTATGCAAAAATCACAGATGACAAGATTTCCAAGGACATGGACAAACTGATGGAACGGAGAAAGAAAATATCGGCCGACGAAAAGATAAACAGCGAAAATAGCAAACATCAAATCACCCCATTATGAACAGAGGTATAATAACAATCAGTGAAAAGGGTGTGGTCATTATGCCGACCGCACCCGTGTGGATGACACAATTTGAGATAGCCGACCTATTCGGAACATTCTCATGCGATGTCCGCAAAGCGATTCATACCATTTACAAGAACAAGGAACTGAACGAATTTGACACGATGAAGTATCTCAAGCAACCGGATGGCATCAGTTACGATGTCTATAACATTGAAGTGATTATAGCCGTTGCATTCAGGATATGCAGTAAAGAGAGTGTTTTGTTCAGACGGTTTATAATAAATGAAATTAGCACCATTAAGAAAGCTACACCGATTACACTGTTTGTTGCCAGCGTCAGAGGTAATAACCGATGGTATAGTTGAGGTTCATTCCGTCAGCCACTCGTTCCCGATGCACGGATGCAAAGGTAGCGTATGGCTTGATGGCAGCGGCAAGGTCGGGCGGCAAGCCGTTTCGGGCAGAATCTTCCTCAAACGAGTTTGAGCGTATTCAACCCGAAAACCTTGTCACTGCCTGCCACTCGCTTGAAGAGCATCCAGCAACGGAAACAAGCGACTGACGGGAAATCAGAAGAAAGAAGAGAGGAGCGACTTACAGACGAAGCGGAATTTTGATGCTCCGTCTGTAAGCCGCTCCTTTCTCTTTTTGCCGAAAGTCCATTGCTGACGCAATCACAGGGCAGACGGCAAACTGCGCTCCTTCAAGAAAATCAGGTTGCCGTCTGTCGGTAAGCGGAGCGGTAGCTGTCAGCCAGCATCCTTTCGATGTCGGATTCACGGTAGAGGATTTTGCCACCCAACTGGATATAGGCGATACGCCCTTCATTGCGGTAGTCCTGAAGTGTCCGGCGGCTCACCTTCAGCCGTGCCGACACCTCCTTGTCGGTGAAGAAACGCTCCCCGTTCAATGTCGGGCGGTAATTGACGGTCAGATGTTCGAAGCTGTCCAAAAGACGGTCGAGACTGCCCATGAAGTGGATTATCCACTCGCTGTCCTTGCTAATCAGTTCATTCATGTTACTTTGGATTTAGTGGGTATTGTTAGTTTACTTCGTTCATTTCATCAAGTTTATATAGTTCTTCCTTTGAACTTTGCTTCTTTGCGCCTGTCCTCCACAACGGAAACAATGCGCTGCACATCATCGGGACGGTAGTAGGTCTTGTGGTTTATCTGCGAGTAAGCCAGCGTCCCGTTGTCCCGAAGCGTCTGCAATGTGCGTGGGCTGATGTTGAGCATCCGGCAAACGTCCTGATTGTCCATCCACCCGCCCATTGTCTTCTCTCCGTGCCGCCGGCAGATGGCATCCATGCGACTGACGAAACGGTCGAACTTGGCGACCATCGCCTCAAAGGTCTTTCTTTCAATTGATACGATTTCCATATACATACTTTTTATTGTTACTGTTTCTTTTGCCACAAAGGAATATATAATCTACTGCCTTGCAATGGATTTCCAGAAAGTGGCAGCGTGTTGCGCCGATACGGTGATCATTGTCCGGTATGCCGTCAGTCGGTTATCTGCGAATAAGCCTATGCATACTTTCTTTTCGTTACGTATTCCTTTTGCCGCAAAGGAATACATAATCTGTTATCCGGCAATGGATTTCCAGAAAGTGGAAGCATGTGGCACAGGTTGGTAGAGGTTGGCACAGATTTGGTGTATATTCTTAATCCCGGAAATCTGCAATGTGTCAAGATTGAAAACAAGGGCTTAATTCAAACCTGACTGTAATCGCACCTTTGTTTCTCCGGCTATTCACATCCAGCAAATCTGTGAAGTCCTCACCGATATCTCGATCACCATAAAGCAAAGTCACACAAAATTGTCTAATCGAGCCCAAACGATTGAATGACTGCACTAAAGTATCTTACTTTACTTGCGATAATCGGTCAAGGCACAGAGCAAGACCACAGTAATAACTTAATCAATCTGTTTTATGACAATGAAAAGAGAACCAAGTATCAGTGAGCAGCAGGCTCGTGAAATCGTGGAAAGAATGGGACGCAGGGAATCCCGCAGTGAGAAGTCTATGGACGATTTCTACCGGAACATCGGTCTGGACCCGGAACTGCTGGCACAACCCGGCAAGACCGTCACGAAAAAAGCGGAAACAGCTACGGCGGATGAACCGTCAGGCGAAACACCTGAAGATATTGCAGTGCCGCAGAAGCGTGTCAGCAGCAAACAACGCAGGCTGTCGCTGGACGAGTACCGTACCGCTTACCTGCAAGTTCCCAAGATAACCGACCGCAAGCCTGTGTTCGTCAGCGGTGAGGTGCGTGACCGGCTGGACGGGATTGTCCGCCGTCTCGGCGGGCGTGGCATGAGTGCTTCGGGACTTATCGAGAACCTCGCCCGAAGCACTCA
>OGNQ01001280.1_pt1 | contig 18375 bp, 15 predicted proteins | sample 1573481 | NCBI WGS metagenome assembly OGNQ01 (sample SAMEA2581920, study PRJEB24529) | metagenome | biome: Human gut stool | place: China | collected 2011 | reverse complement strand
ATGAAGACTGCCTCGAAGGAATGAAAAGGATTCCGGACGGGAGCGTGGATTGCATTGTGTGCGATTTGCCGTATGGCACGACAGTATGCAAATGGGATTCCATTATTCCGTTTGAACCCTTATGGGAACAATATCTACGAGTAGCAAAAGAAAATGCGGCTATAGTGTTGTTTTCCGGAGAACCTTTTACGAGTAAACTGATTTTGTCAAACATTAAATTATATCGTCAGAAACTTACATGGTTGAAAACAAGGCCAACCAATGTGATGAACGCAAAGAAACAGTTTATGAATTGGACTGAAGATATTTGCGTGTTCTATCGTTCTTTACCAACTTATAACCCTCAAATGAGAACGGACGGACAATTTTCTGGCAAGATAGTTCAACACTTGAATGAAAGCAGAAAAAATGGAGTTCACAATGGCTACCAGGAAAAAGAAGGATATATACATGAAGGAAATGGAGGTTTATTCTATCCAAAGACCGTTTTGGAATATTCTAATGCTCATCAGAGCCAAGAGAACCACTTCCACCCTACCCAAAAGCCTGTCGCTCTCATTCAGTATCTCATCCGCACTTACTCCAACGAGGGCGACACCATATTAGACAACTGTATGGGCAGCGGCACCACCGCCATTGCTTGTATAAAAGAGAAGCGCAACTTCATCGGCTTTGAGCTCAACAAGGAGTATTACGACAAGGCTTGCAAGCGCATCAAGTTGGAGCAAGCGCAACTCACGCTGTTCTGACAACTCAAAAATGGATAAATCCTAATCGGCTTGCCGATAATTCAAAATTCAAAAATCAAAATTCGCATGATACTATCAACTATCAAGGAACTACGGCTCCACATTCCCAGCAACGCCATCGACGAGATAAGTTCTCTTCAAGGCATACTCGACAACAGCGAGAAAGATTTTCTGCGCGACAAGTTGGGTGACTCGCTCTACCACCGATTATGCGAGTATTATCAGACCGTTTCGCCCGACGACTTCTATATGGCAGTCAGCAACGGCGAGCACACTCAGCAGCCCTGGATGCAACTCCTGCTTATGGCACAGCGCATGGTAACATACGATGCCATGTCGCGCTTCGCCTACACACAGGCTCTCTCTATCAACGGCACTGGCATCAACGTGGCTTCAAGTGACGACTACGGCACGGCATCCAAAGACCTGCTTGACAAGGGTGTGCAGGGCTATAAGCGCGAGGCAATGGTTTCGCTCAATCAGATGCTCGTAATGCTCGAAGGTTGGGCACGCAAAATGGCTACACCCGCAGCCATTGCCGAAGCCGACTCCACCGACCCACCGACCACCGAGCCAAAGGACGAGCAGCATAAGGCCATTGAGGAGATAAGCCTATTGTGGCAGGAGAGTCAGTACTACTACGCCCACCACGACCTCCTCATTGCTACATGTGCCGACCTTCAGCAATACCTCGACATCTACGAGAGTCGTGAGAAGTTCATCCGTCTTCTGCCCGACCTTCACTTCATTCAAGACGAATACATCAGTGAGGCTATTGGCGAAGACACGGTGCAGCGTCTGCTCCACACCGACAATCCCAACGACAAGCCTCTCCTTCGCAAGGTACGTCGCCTGATGGTGGCCCACCTCGAAGAGCGCACAACAATTCTCACTATTGACAAGGCACGCCGAGCCGCTGCCCACAACGAAGCCATCGCCTTACGCTCCTCGGTGCTCCGGCTCATGGAAATGCGCAAGGCAGCGGACGCTGCCAACACTACCCCCGACAATCCCTCAACCAACACCACCGACTCAACAAGCAAAGGCTACGAGAACAACCTGCCAGACAGCAAGATATTCGTGTCGCCACTGCTGTATTAGTATTTCCAAGGCTTATAAAGGCCCAGTAAGGCTCAGTAAGGCCCATTATAAAAGCAACATTATGGAAGAAATAATCCGCATTCTAACCCCTGCCCTTACCGCCCGTATGCTCACCTCCGATCAGCGTGAAGCCTTCGAGCGTGGTCTTACTCTTCTTGAGCAGAACCCACGGGCAATGTCGTTCGTAAAGGAGAGCCGACGTTTCCGCGACTATCATCGTCGTGTGCGCCAGCTCCTCACCTATCTGCAAACCATGCAGACCTCTTGCACAGAGATAAAGCGTCACGTCGGTCGCCCCACCAAGGAGGAACAGGCTCTCTATGCCGAGCAGCAGAAGGAGAAGGCTCTTGAGGAAGCGCGTCGCTCGCTCTTCCCCGACCTGCAACCCGACCTCACCTTGCAGCCTCTCACCTACGGCGGCATCGTGGCCAACCCCAACGGCGAGACCATAGCGTCCACCATGCCCAACCTCATGCAGCTCCGACCGTTCCTCTCCGTCAGACTGCAAGAGCAAGTCAACACCGTGCGCTCCTTGCGCAACGAGATGGCAGCAAAGTCTGAGCAAGCCAAGACCATGGTCGAAGCCAATGAGAAGGCTGGCAGACCTATCTACACGGAAGAAGAGATTGCCCTTCTCGCCACCCGTGCCGTAAAGATAGAAAGCGACATCCTCCCTCGTATCTACATCAACGTAGACCGTGAGATTGGCGAGGCATACCTTCGCCTATCCCCACGCACCGGCGACCCCGAATACATCGCCCGAATAGAGCAGGCGTGCAACGTCCCACCGCAGAACTTACGCGCCCAGTTCCGTCCTTTTTATGACAAGGCACTCGCCCGTGACCCTCTCTTCGCCCAGTCGGTAGCCGACAAGATAGCCAACGACCGCCCCGAGGTGAAAGCCGCTCGTGACGCAGCAGCCAAGCACAAAGCCGAAGCCGACGCTCTCATCAAGTACATTTTGCGAAAGGACAAGCCTTCGACCCAAACCCGTGCAAAAGGCCTTGCCGACCGCATCGCCCAACTCCGCAAAGACTACGCCGACATTGTGACCGAAGACGAACTGAAAGGCTACGAGGCTATTCTTGAGAAAGTAAAAGAAGAAATGAAATGACACCATTCGAGATATTAAAGACTATTTGCACCCATGCCTGCCACGACCGCCACGCTTGCGCCGAGGGCTATCGTGCCATGCTCGCCACCGAAAATATCAGTCAGCTCATGGCTGTGTGGCGTAATAACTGGGAAGACCTCGTAGAGAGCAAGTATGCCGACATCATCAACGAGCAGCTTCCTGCCATCTATCCTTCATTGAAGGAAGAAATGAACGCCGCCGGCATCTACGTCAACGAATGTCCGAAGACAGCACCAGAGTTTGTGTTTGTCCTCGTTACTGACTATGACACTATCGTTGACATCAACGACTATGCCCGCTGCTACATCTTGGGCAAAGCCTACGTCCGTGCATGGGATCACAGTCAGTTGTATAGCGACCGTTGCGACCAAGCCCTAATCGAAATCCACGACCATGCCTATGGCCATGTGAGCAAAGGTTGGGTTGCAGCCTACACAGCTGCCCGACTATGGACCACCGCCGATGCCGTGCTCAATGGCAGCGTGACGTGCGAGGCACACGGAGGCACAGTTAGAGCTCGCTCCTACCGCAAGCTCGAAGCCTACGGTGACACAAAGGTATATGCCGCATCAGAACGAAACATCACACTCTACGGCAACGCCAAAATAATAGTATAACACTTAAAGCCCAGCAAGGCTCAGTAAGGCTTATTAAAAAAATCAACATGAACAGCAAACTAACCATTCTTGCCGACGGCAAGCCCCTCGCCCTGAAGGAAGACGCATCCATCAGCATCGAGTTGAGCAATCCCTTGTTCAACGACGTTGATATGTTCTCCTATCCCGTAGAGCTGCCCTTGGAAGGCAACCGTCATTTCTTGAAGAACGTGGATGATGTCAGCTCCGACATTCGCCCCGTCAGCTACGAGCACACACCTATGCAGATCGTCGCCGACGGCGTACCCTTCGCCTCCGGCACAGCCATCATCCAGGAAGATGAACGCTTAGAAGACTCACTCTCACTCAACATCGACGCATCCACACAGTCATTCTCCGACCTCATTAGCGACCTCAAGTGCAACGAGGTGCCTATACCTTCTAAATATAAGGACCAGCTCTTGATAGGCGAGAAGATTGATGAAGTGAATGTTAGCGTGTCGTATAACACTGAGGTGGTTATTAAATACGAAGGTAAGAAAGGTAACAAGAAGTATGGTTCGGTGGGCAAATCTGGCACTCACGCTACCTTCTCTCCCCAGGCCCTCGGTTTCTCTTATCCTGCTCAGTGCAAGGAGGCAGGCGACAAGCACGCGGCTGTATTGAAGAAGATATACACCTATCCGAACAGTAACGAAGTGAATGTGCCCGACGTTCTTACGTCATACATCAACGTGAGCGACCCCTACCCCATCAAGCCGTTCTGCAATGCCCGTGTGTGCTACAAGCATTACGATCTTGCCGAAGACGGCTCAACGTCAGACAAGGTTGTAGAGTCTATCGACACCCGTAAAGGAGAGGATGATAAAAATACGAGCGAAAAGGAAATGTACGAAGACCGTGGTCCTATCTGGGTATTGGATGCCGACCGTCCGCAGTCGGGCATCTGCTTCTACGTGTTGTTCTTTCTCGACTGCCTCTTCGAGCACCTTGGCGTGCAGTTCGACAATTCGGCTCTTACAGCCATCGGCGACATGAACCGCCTCTGCTTCTTCACCACAAAATGCTCCTACGACATCGAGCCGTTGTATTATGGCGAGAAGTACAAGGAGGAAGACGAAGCCGTGAAAGCCGGATTGAAAACCACGGACGATATTAAGGTCGGCTTTTTTCAGAAGCAAGCTAACAGCGAAAAGGAGGTAAAAAATCTTTTTGGAGATGTAAATATATGGCTCAGTTCGCGCGGTTGTGGCGGTCAGCTCAAACTCGAAAATCCCAAAGACAAGAGCGTGCAGGAGGTCAGATACCGTGAGGTTACGTATAAGGTGGTAGAGAAGAAGTACGAAGGTGGCTTCTACAACCAAGGTGTTTTCAAGGCCACCGAAGTGGTAGCTGTGGAAGGCGACTGGGTAACTGAACGTGTAGGCGAGAACAAAATTGCAAGCATCACTTGCAAGAGTACCATCGATTCGGCGCAGATGAGTGCAAGTATCTTCCGTATGTATGCCAACGGCAAAAACTTCCCTGCCGAGTCGGTGTCAGATGTTATCGACTCGCTTGAACAGCAGTTCGGCATAAAGTTTCATTATGACTACGAACAGAAAAAGGTTACGGCTTATCTCATTCGTGACGTGTTCCGCAAGCAGAATCCCGACCCTCGCCCCCTCCATGCCGAAGTGCTCTCTATGGTACCCATGACGGAGAAGATAACCGGTGTGCGTGCCGGATATGCAGCCGAAAGCGAAGCCAAAGAGCAAAAGGACAACGTGAAGAACAAAGTGAAGGACTACAACACCGATTACGACTACATCGAATATCCCAAGAACCGCACCGTGACAAGTCTTACATATAAGGATATTATTCATCGTGTGCAAAATGGCGAAATGAGCGTGTTCATAGACCTTCAGACGGGCAATAAGTATCGTGTGAAGATTGACAAGGATTTTACCAATGCTGGCGATATGAAGCCGCGACTGTTTGAGGTGGGAGCCATGAAGGGAGTGGAAACAGGCGATTGTTCTACGCTCAACGAAGACTACATCATAGAGTTCAAGTCATCGTTTGTTCCTGTCGGAATGGTGGATGCCAACTACCGTAAAGCTCTATCATCAACATCGGGCAGCACGTGCGTTAGCGATGACCCAAAGCAGCCAACCGAAGTAGGTAAGGAACATAAAGGTAAAGAGGTTGGAGGATTGAACGAGTCTTACGCCAAGACCCAGATGGCAGCTCTCATCGACGAGGATATGGAGCATGAGTTTGTGAAGCAATACATCAAGAACCCCATGTCGTCAATGGTTGCCGACTTCTACGTTACCGAAGAACTCTCGCTGCGTGAGAGCTATGATCCGTCGTCTACCGATGACGGCAACTCGCCCCTTCAGTCATACGACTGGGGCTTGTCTGTGGCTATCATGCGAGGTGGCGGCATCGACGCGACACACGAAGCCTACGGCTATAACTATGACGGATTCGGCAACTCGAAGTGGCGCACAAAGGCTGGCGACTATGCCCTTACTACCGACTCCATCGACCCATACGGCAACGAGTACGACTACAACGGCGTTGAGTCGGGCATCGGCAACGAGGAACGCTTCTCCTTGAAGCCACGTGCTTGGGTGCAGCCCGAATGGGCAGACGCTCCACTCGTAGTAAACACTCCATCGGTAAAGAACCGAGGCTACGTAGACGTGTTCCTCGTCGATTACATCTACTTCCTCCTTCACCGTAAGAAGTATTACGTCAAGTGCCTCGCCTCCGTAGCGCAGATAGCCGACATTCAGAACCACTGGAAAGAGTGGTGGACCATTGACGGCAAGAAATGCCTAATCAACAAGGTAAATGCCGACGTGACGGCGAAGGAAGGAATGGGAGAAGTAGAAATGGAAATCTACAGCATTTAACTAATAAATAATAATTACCAATTAATAATTAAAGCAATGGCAAGTTATTTAAAATTACTATCCGGTTCGGTGTTTAATGGTAATCCTATCTCTTTTATTGTTAAACCTATTAATTTAAAAAAAACGCCCTCTTTCCATCGTATGATATTCGAGATAAAATGCGGTATAAGCGAAGGAAACTATGAAACCATAAAGATGTCGGAACCTATAGTCAGCGAAAAAGTTAGAAATGTTGTGGTTGATATTTCCTCTGCTCTACGTTCTTTTCGCGATTCGTATATTTACAAGTCCGAACCTGGTGTAATGCCCGTAGTGAAGTTCAACGTGTCGGCATACGACGAGTATATGCTTGATGGTGAAGTATATAAGACATCACCGGTGTCTTACTTGTCCGGAGACGATGTAAAGCAGACTCTATTCGGAGGCTTCTCCGATTACGACCGACTCACGGCCACAAACGACACAATGCCCGTTAGCCGCATGACACGCAAGCCCACGACCACACCGCAGTTGGCATGTGTAGGCGAAACTATCATCTACGTAGCTCCCTACTCGCCTGCCATCGACTTCACCACAGCCACATGGGATGCGCCCGAAGCCAAGGCTTTCACGATAACCAACGAAGGACGACAAACCATTGGCGACATCAGCGTTTATGCCATGCCGCAGGCAGAAGCTGTCCGTCGCACGGAGTTCCGCTTCATCAATTCGTTCGGTGTATTGGAGAGCGTCAGTGTACCGAGAGTATATAGCAAGAAGCTCAGTATTACAACCAACAACTACACCCTGACACAAAAAGAATCCCTGCGCTCGATCTCACGTGCAACAACCCGCAAGCAGAATAATCAGGAGGAATGGAACTTTCAGACTGACCCTCTCGATGAAGCATGGCTCGCATGGTATCTGCATGAGTTCCTGATGACAGAACACGCATGGATAAACATCAACGGCAAGTTTCTGCCTTGCACCATCACAGCCGACGACGAAATCTCTTTTGATGATAAGACAAAAGAAGGTGTACACAGCGTGTCGTTTACGGCGAAACTCGACTTCCGAGGAAGTACCATCATTTGAGTTTTGAATTAGGAACCGGTCGGCTTGCAGTCGGCTTGCGACCTCAAGAGACGCACGTGCCCTTGGGGTCGTTTGCGTATGTCCGTATGAATAGAGCGTTTTATGCTAAATTCGTAACAGAAAAATCAACATAATATATGACACAAGCAACAACCAAAGACTATTGGATTTCGTCTACGGCACTTCATATCGAGCTGAATGCCCTTGGTTATCCCGATTATGTTCAGGCATCGTGCGTCAGCGGTGCCCAGATTCTTGTGTACGTCAAGGACATCATCGGCTATGATGCCGGCCACAATTATCGCCGTTGGCCGTTGCAGGCTTCGCCTACTGTGTTCAACTCGCACACCGAAAAATACGTCTATGCCGCCATACCGCGCAGTTTAAGTTCTGCGGCTTCGGCATGGATTGTGTTTCCGTCTGAGCAGATTGACATCTACGGCAAGAACGCGAACGCCGAACAGATTGGTGATGAGAAGTACTACTACATCTTCCTGCAAGGCAAGATAACGTCGTCAGGCGACAACGGCACCATAGCCCGCGATTGGGACACACGTTGTTTTTGGGGTTATCTGTCTTCCGACGAAGCCATATCCGCCATTGGAACTGAAAGCGAGTGGTACCACTATTCGCAGACCGACAGTATTGTAACGTTTCTCAAAAAACTAACAATGAAACCTGGCACGTGGTTCCGCGAGTTATTTGCAAAGGCTGTAACTATTGTGACCGGCGGCAGCATTGCGTTTGAAGGGAAAGCGGGGGCTATATCTGGAATTACCAACACAAAAACCCCTCTTGATTCGGAGACCGATATTGTCACACCTAAATATCTTGACGATAATGCTTTGTCGAGTGTGCACGACGATGAAGCAAAAGGTGTTATCAGTTTTCTAAGTGGTATAAAATTTATTTCTAATAATAAAATTCACAAGATAACCCCCGACGGCATCGCTACCCTTAAAGAGGTTGTGTCGGCTGCGTTCCGTTCGGGTGCGCTCGGCTCTGGCTTCAAACTTGGCGATTACAACGGAAGTGGTGACAGTTACTTGGAGGTAGACCGCCTGCTTGTGCGCAAGGCTGCGGAGTTCGTAAGGCTCGTAATCCGAGAGCTTCAAAGCGTAGGTGGCGAGATTGTTCTGTCGCCTGCTGCCATGAAGATTAGCAATGTGGTCTATTTCGAGAAAGGTGTGTATCTTCCCGAATATGAAGCTCTTCCTCTGCGCTACAATGTTTACCGCTGCTACTTCTCGCAGAAGAAAGGCGACGAAGAGATTGAGAACCAGTTCGTCGAGGACGACCTTGTGCGCTGTCAGACGTTCAACGTCAAGGAGGGCGTGAATGAGAACGTGAAGAATAGATACTACTGGCGTAAGGTGTACAAGGTAGGCAAAGATTTCATTGATGTGCTTGCTGATTTCTGCGATACTGGCAGCGATATTCCGCAGGCAGGTGACGAGCTTGTACAGATGGGCAATACGACGGACACGGCACGCCAGTCAGTCGTTGTTCTATCGGCATACGGAGCGGATGCGCCATCATTAAAGATGTACGAAGGCGTAGATAGCTACTCGTTAGAAAACAAGGAGGTCTTTGTCCTGTCACGTCAGGAGATGTTCGCCATAGCCGACAAGTTTAAGTTCATTACGCGCAATGCTAATGGCGAGATAAAGAGCACGCAGTCGTTTGCGGAGCTTGTAATGTCCGTGGATGGACTCAAGTCAACGGTCAACAACAATAAGAGCGAGGTGGATGGACAAATATCAAAGATTAGCTCGCAAATCACACAGACCGCAAATGATATAAGAACAGAGGTTAGGAGAGACTACTCTACCAAGAAGGATGTAAACGACCAAATAGCAACTATTAGCTCTTCTATAACACAGACCGCTACACAGATAGCGATGAAGGTGGGCTACACTCTTGCCGAGCGACGTAACCTGCTCGTCGGCTCGTTGTTCCGCAAGCAAGGCGAGGGTTTCTTTCTTCTGCGCTCTAAGATATATCGCACGTCGGCGCATGAGGGTGCTAATGTGATATTCGCACCAGAAGCTAAAGCAGGCGGTGTGCAATGGGGTGGAGCGGCGAACTCTCGCAACATACACGTCACCAAGGGCAAAACGTACACACTGGCGTTTTGGGCTCGCACGAAGTCAGCCAAAGTAGAGATTGTGGGCGAGACGATATGGCACAACTCGGCAACCGACACGTCGCGACCAGGTGGATATACCGGTCCTAACGGCAGTGCGAATTTAGGCGGCGTAACGATAACGCCAAGCAACGGCTGGCATCTGTTTCAGAAGACGTTTACCGTTGCAGCGAACGCTCCTTATGAGTGGATTTCCGTGGCGTGTCTAAAGGCTAACGCATCTACTGCGAGTCAGCAGGTGTACATCGCCCACCCTATCCTCATAGAGGGTACGGCGGAGGACTTTGTGTGTTGGAGCGCATCGCCTGACGATTACGACTACATCGGGGGCAACCTGCTCGACAATACACGCACGTTTGCCAAAGCCGGCAACCTAACACGAATGGATGCGTCAGTGGTAACTAACGAGTCGTACAACAACGGATGCTCGGTAATATATGCAAACGCTGCCTCCAAATACATTGAGATGGCGCAATGGAGTGTTAGCTCTATCATCAAAAAAGATGAGGACTATATGTTCTCGTTTATGGCAAAAGGTTCCGGCAGCATCGACGCATACATGTGGAGTGGTTCTAATCTAAGCATATTCGCCGAAGACAGCGAGCGCGATACAACAACGAGCAACGTCGACGGAGGTCGTCGCTTCTCTCTCACAAGCGAGTGGAAGCGTTATTGGGTACACTGGCGTTCTGAGGGCACTGGCATACCTAATTATGTCTTAATCCGTTGTTTGCAAGGCAGTAAGGCGTGGGTGACAATGCCGAAGCTGGAGGTCGGTGCAACGCCTACCGATTGGATAGAGGGCAAGAGTGGTTTTATCGAGGACAGTGGCATTGCTGCAAAGCTACTGCGCACGGGCTTAGACATCGAGAACGGCAAGATAACGGCAACCGCGGATAGGTTCGAGATACGCAATAATAGCGGCGAGACAACGGCAAGCGTTAATGAGAAAGGTTTGTTAGAGGTTGGCGCAGGTCTGTTTTGCGGTTTTGTCAAAAAGAAAAAGACAATTATTACACCAGAGAACATAGACCAATACCGAATACCCGCAGCTTCCTTAAGCGTTGTATTATTCGACTTTACTAATGCGGGCTCGTTCGTGGAGTTTCAAGGTGATTTCAATAATTACTTTAAAACCTCGCAGGTTGATCTTGTATTGCCATTCAACAATCCTAAAGATAGTTTGAATAGTCTTCATGGCGTGTCAACCGACGAAGCGTTACAATATGTTGGACAAACACTAATAATCAAGAATCGCGCAAACGTTGCATTCGTTGTACATGGAGGAGGTATAATAAACAAAAGAGGAACAACGACCTCAACTGGAGCTCTAAAAGTCAATGAAATTTCCTCAAATGAAAGACTTATCACGACTTGCGAGGTTACGACTACTTTTGGCAATTCTACCAGTGGAGCTAACCCCAACCGCTTAACTGCCGTAGGGTGGAATGGAAATATTTATGGTTAAATATAAAGTGCAACAATAGAACAAAAAATAATATGAAGAAAATAGTTAGAGGCAACGATTTCACGTTGCGCATACCAGTAAAGAAAATAGTCAATGGTGAACAGGTATCGTTCCCGTTGACCGATTGTACCGACATCGCAGTGCACGTCGTTAGTCAGTACAAGCGTACCGCACTCCCCTACACCATCGACAAGGAGTCTAATGATGTGCTCTTGGCTGACGTTGACGGCACGACACTATCGTTAGGCACTTACGCCTTGGAGGTGACGGGCGTACTGGAGGGTGCTAACTGGCGAAGCTATGAGTATGAGCAGTTCGCCATCGTTGACAACAACGCAAGCAGCGATACAGTGTTTGAGGACAACACTGCCGATGGTAACACCAACATCGAGGACGGCAACTTAGATAATGCAAGCAAGGGCTGCATGGATGTAAAGATTGAGGGTTTTGCTGTAGATACTGCGCTTGTTGTCCTTCCACCCATATCCGCGCGAGCAACCATCATCGAGCTTATCGCCAATGCCGACGCTGCCATTGCTGCGGTAAGAGAAACAGAAGCGGCTGTCAAGGCAAGCGAGGATGTGCGCGTGGAGAGCGAAACGCTCCGCCAAAGCGCAGAAGAGCAACGTGCAGAGAGTGAAGCCACGCGACAGACAGCGGAGACACAGCGCACGGAAAGCGAAATGGGACGTGTAGCCAACGAGGAAGCGCGAAAAGCCAACGAGGAAGCACGTGTATCAGCCGAGGAGCAGAGAGCGGCTACTTTTACGGAGCTTTCGGAGGCTGCAAATGCTGCGGTTGGTAAGGCTGACGAAGCCATAAAAGCCGTTGATGCTGCGATAGACAAGGCTGACACCGCAGAGAACGAGCGTGCCGAAGCCGAAAGACAACGTGCCGAAGCAGAGGCTACACGCAGTCGCGAGGAGGGCATCCGTCAGGAGTCGGAAACCGAGCGTGTAAGACAGGAAACAGCGAGAGAGACCGCGGAGGTGGCTCGTCAGAACGCAGAGGTGGAGCGAGAAAAGGCTGATGCCGAGCGTGAGAAACGTGTGTCCGAAGCAATATCCAACACGTCTTCTGCCGCAAAAACCGCCACTGACGCAGCAGCCGTGGCAACAGAGACAGCCAAAAAAGCTATGGTTGCGACTACAGAAGCAGAGAGAGTAAACGCAGAACTAAGAGGCAATGTGCTCGTAGTGACCGACAGAAATGGCGATGTCAGCACTCTTGACTTCGAGCAGTGGGACTTGGAGGAGCGAGTGAATATCACCATTACGACATCTGTTGCTGGAGTAAGCGTGAAAGGCGTGGCGGTAAACGTCTTCCTTAATGGCTCTTCGGCATTCACAAAGTACACTACGGATGCCGACGGCAAGGTGTCGTTCACAATCCCAAGAGGAACGATATACAGAATAGCTTTTCAGGAGCTGAAAGGCTGCGACCCACTTCCCTCTCTTACCTATACCGCCGCACTGAGAGTACGCGACATAAACGTGGAGTATAAGCCGATAAGCGACAAACAAGCCTCTGTGGTAGTAACGATAGACAAAGCGGAGAACGGAAGGGTAAGTCCGTTCGGAGGCGTGGCAGTGACCTGCGCCATTGCAAACGGCGACACCATAACAACGGAAACCGACAGCGAAGGAAAGGTGACGTTCCGCGTACCATACAACAAGAAGTATAAGATTACCGCGGCTCAGAAAGATGGCTACTACGCTTTTCGTGGTGTGTACGAGAAGAACAATGTGGCAGACATTGAAGAATACAATATTTACTTCCATTATTACCCCGTTACGTCAGGCGTGTTTATTCTTGACGCTACAGGCGCACAATATACGGCAGACGAATGGCAGGCGGCTGGCAAGACCGCGGAAGAGGCAGTTCTCATAAAACTCGTGACACAAAACCTCGCTAATGGCAACAACTGTTTCGGTTTCTCGCCCGCAGCCTTGCAGGCTGGCTATCCAAATAAGCAGTGGTGTACACAGAATGTGCAGTTTAACAACATTCCTTTAAACGGCAACAATGTAAAAGATGCACTGTATTACAATGGCGTAAAACAGTCAAAACTTGTGCGCGAAGAAGCGGAAGAGCGTGGATTGTCTATACCACTATTCACTTACGCCTATGAGCAGACGGTGGATTTGGCGGATGTTCAGTTGCACGGCTTTATTTTGACGGTTGGACAGATGACGGAAGCGAATGTGAACAAAACTCTTGTGGACGAGGTGGTAAAGATGCTGCATGGCAGTAATGCAAAGTTATTCAGTGTGTTATTCACTCAAGATAAATGGACATCAACGCAAGCCAACTCCTATAGCGTTTGGCATTTTTTTTCCGGTCTGGGCGGCAACACCAGGTTAGCCAAACTCATGGCTCTGCCAGTGTTCGCTTGTTAATCTCTTTATCTCTCCGTTTTCCGCGAGCAGCGAAAAATTAACAATAACACAAATGAAGAATATGAAGAAAACGATTGGTTTTGTCCGCACGTTCATCCCTGCGGATTTGTTTAAGAAAGAATATGCGTTGGGAGGTCTAACCATTTATCACATCGACGAGCAGTTGAATGTTGAGATGAGCGCATACGAGTGTTGGGAGTGTTCAATACGGAGTGGCGAATACACGCAAGACGAGGTTGTGACTGCGTTCGAGGAGTTTAAGGCAAAGCTCGCAGCGTCAGAGCTTGCAACTGCGAAGGCGCAGAAGATAGCAGAGATAGACGCTTACGACACGTCAGACGCGGTGAATAGCTTTTTGGTAGACGGCACTAAAATGTGGCTCGACAAGGCGACACGCGTCGGTCTTATGAACTCCACTACTATCGCTCAAAGCTCGGGGTTGGAAAAGGTCACATTGTGGTTTGGCGATACGCAACTGATGCTCACCTGCGATAAGGCGATAAGCCTACTCTCTGCCATTGAGATGTACGCTGTTCAGTGCTTTGACACTACGGCAAGACATAAAGCAGCAATAGGTAATCTGACAACCATTGAGGAGGTAGAGAAGTATGACATCACAGCAGGCTACCCCGAGAGATTGGCAATAACAACATACGATTAACAACAAAAATTCAAATATCATGGAAGTAAAAGTAAAACGAATAGCAAGAAAGGATGCGTACACAATAGGCAAGATGTACGTTGACGGCGAGTATGTCTGCGACACTCTTGAAGACAAGGACAGAGGACTGACATCTAATATGTCAGTTGCGCAGATATGCGGAGTTAAGATTAAAGGCGAAACCGCTATACCTACGGGCAGATACCTCGTAGATATGAAGACGGTATCGCCACGCTTCGGAAGTCGGGCACAGTACCAGTTCTGCAAGGGCAGACTGCCGCGACTGTGCAATACGGTAGGCTTCCAGGGGGTGCTTATTCACTGCGGTAACACAGCGAAGGACACGGAGGGCTGCATCCTCGTCGGCGAGAATAAGGAGAGGGGCAAGGTGCTGAACTCAACGGCGACGTTCCGTAAGCTCTACCCTATTCTGAAAGCTGCTGACGAGAGAGGAGAACAGATTTGGACAATAATCGAGTAAACACAATGGAGATGGCAGGAAATATCACTACAAGTACAGGAAAGGCTTTCGTGGTCGGCACCATGAGCACGGAAGCACTTACCGCCCTGTTCGATTTACGCTGGATGCTCGTTCTTATTGTCGTTCTCATCGTCGCCGACTTTTGGTTTGGTGTGTCGGAGAGCCTAAAAAAGCATGAGCACTTCCGTTTTTCGAGAGCAGGCAGAAGAACGTGCAACAAGGCGGTGGACTACGTTACATATCTCATACTCGGCTCGGTGCTCGGCTTGGCTATCTTCGAACCGCTCGGCTGGGCGAACCACGTAACAACAGCGGCTATCGGCTTAGGCTTCGGGTGCATCTGGGAGATTGACAGCATCGTAGGGCACGTATGTGCACTGCACGGAATTAAAAACACGTTCTCTATCAAGCGGTTTATTATTTCGCTTATTAAGAGCAAGAATAAAGACATCGGCGAAGCGGTGGAGGATGCAGTGGATAACAATAAAAATTAACGGATATGGATATAAGAGAAATACTGATGCTGCTGAACTGCATCATATTGGGAGCGACAACGCTCTTTATTTTTTACAAGGCAGCGCAGCTCGATATGGTAGATGAAGGCTACGACGAGAATAAGCGAAACCGACAAGGCGCAATCGGATGGTTTATTGCGTCTATATTCGTGGGCGTTCTCGCACTGCCAGTGATGGCACTGCGTGAGGTGTATCAATGGAAGCGTTATAAGCTACCGGGTATTGAGTGGGACGATATTTGTCGTTACGGATTTACTATTGTTATCGGCTCTATGCTGCACGTACTTCTGCTTGTGGTGGTTACGCCATCTTCTTGTTGATAGCAAAAGTAAAAGAGCTAAATCAAAAAACCGCTTCCATCCTCGCAGACAGAAGCGGTCCAACTTTTGTTATACTTTACAGAAGTATGGCTATGAGCCATATTCGTGACTGCAAAGGTACAATATTTTTTTGTTTTTACATCGGATTTTGCTGATTTTAGTTCACTAACATAGGACCCGTGTCGCGGCCTGTAAACGATATATTGATATTGCGAGCATAGTCTCCGTTCTTTTCCGTCATTTCGTCAACGTGTAGCTTCACGCGGAACGTCTTTTTCCCATATTCGTCGCCCTTATCAAGAGTCCTTATCTCTGCCCAGGCACCTTTTACGGGCTGGTTGTTGTCCCAAGTGCTTAGTTCGTGCTTCTTGTATTCGGGTAGCCATTGCTCCTTCCATCCCCACACCGAACCGCCGACCTGCTCTATCTCGTAACGACCGTCGTACATGTCGTCAGCAGGGGCATTGTAGACAAGAAAACTGATAGTGTAGTAGTCGGTCTTGTAATTACCCACCTGCGGGTCGCTTTGAAGTCCGAACGATCCCGTACCGCTATTGTTATGGGAATAAGACAACTGATGCACAGGCTTCACTTTGAGAAGTTTTGAAAAAGCCGACTCCACCGGCACATACTCCGGTTCCTCGTTGTCGTCGCTGCTGCAACTGCTCACACTCACACATGCTGTCGTCATCATCGTCAACAGCAGCATCATTCTAAATATTTTCTTCATACATTAATATTTTTATACGTTAGTACTTTCGTAGGTTTCTGATTTTGAAATAATAGATGTAGGGTCGGTCGTAGGCTATTCTTCGGGCAGCAGCACTACACCAACACGGACCTTTACGCCACAATGAGGGCAGAAGGTGGAGGTATTGACTATTTGCTGTGCGTCGGGGAGCTGAATAGCGGCATTTTTAATGCCGTGAGTTTCCGTATCTGTTGAATCGGAATCTTTTTCCCCCTCTTTCTCTTTGTTGAATAAAAGAACTTTTTCCTTAGCATCGTCCGAATCACCTATTGGATAGAATAAATCAGTGATGTCGCAATCCAGTTTCTCGCAAAGGTCTTCCAAACGTTTTATTGTAGGGTTGCCTTTGATGTAATTCTGAATGATGTTCTGCGTCTTTAGGTCGAACTTCTGACAGAAAGACGTAATGGTGTAACCGCGCTCTGTTATGGCGCGACGGATGTCGATTTTTGTTCTCATGTATATATACGTGTTGTTTTGATTGCAAAATTAATACATATATTTGTATTTTGCAAATTGTTTCAAGAATAATTATTACATATATTTATTTTGTTTTGAAATAGTATAGTTTTATCAGTTTACAGTGTTTTTTATGTATTATTGGTAAAAAAGAGGAATATATAATCTTTTATCCTGTCTAAATTATTTCTTTTCCCCTGTAAATAGTTAATTATCAATATTTTAGATTACATACCAACCTATAAAAGCTATCCCAAGAGGGACACCTAAATAATTGATAATTAGAGCAATCATATCCATCAATCTCGCCTTGCAACTTCGATTCACAAGCGAGACCCCCGCCGCACTGAGGAGCCTTGCGTGTGTCCTCGTTGGTGTCCTTTGCATATATGCCACCGAGGACACCACCGACGAGGACACCACAGAGGACACCACAGAGGACACCACCGACGAGGACACCACAGAGGACACCACAGAGGACACCACAGAGGACACCACAGAGGACACCACCACCCCAACGATTTCTATATATAAGGTATTATATATATATGTAAACAAGTGCAAATAAGTTGTATATATTTGTTTAAAGGTGTTAAATATAAATACATCCAATATTTTTTATCCAAAAAATTTGAATATATCAAATTTATACAATACCTTTGCATCCGTAAACAAAAACAAATAATTTTTAGAATCTGGTGGCAACAGTAATTCAGCATTATAACATGAATAAACAAGAAACAAAAATGTTGGTAGCATTGGCAGCTATAGCAATAGCTAATAAGGATGGCTTTACGGTCAACGCTGCGAATTTACAGCCCGTCAAAAGTGGTTACGCCGTCGCTGTAGCTGAAACACAAAACTCGTTCGGTCTTGAGGGCCTTGTCAACGTTATAAAATACGTTGGCGAACACCCTGAAATAAACGCCTTTGGCGGTTGGTACAATAACAAAAATAATATGTATTATTTTGATGCCACCGTAATCGTAGAGGATTTTGCGACCGCCATCGAGCTTGGACGTATGCACAAACAAATAGCGATTTATGATCTTGCAAATAATTTGCCGATCGATTTGTAAATAATAACCAGAGACCGGCGGCGCCGGTCCCTAAACAATAACAAAAATACTTATATTATGATTTATAACAAAAAAATAAATGGCGTTAAATTTACTTTTGTGTGTGAATGCTGGAATACTTCTACAAGTTGGGGCCACAAAGTAACATTATATCGAAATGAGAATGTAATTATAGGTAGTGTTAAAATACGCTATTATAACAGAACATGGGAGCGATACCAATTTCAAAGTGCGATAAAAAATGTTATTTTTGAAACTATTGAAAGAATTACAGGTGAAGCAAAAGCGGTTTTTAAAAATTTGCATAATTACAAAATTTTGACAAAAAAACGTACTGCCGAATTTGTCCAATATCTCTCTTTAAATTCTGAATACAAATTATATAATGAACTTTTAAAAATGTTTTAACCGTTGGCGGGCTGCGAAATCGCAGCCCGTTTTTTTGCTTGGATGCTCTTGTACGTGCTTGGATGCTCTTGTATGTGCTTGGATGCTCTTGTACGTGCTTGGATGCTCTTGTATGTGCTTGGATGCTCTT
>OGNQ01001275.1_pt1 | contig 18412 bp, 15 predicted proteins | sample 1573481 | NCBI WGS metagenome assembly OGNQ01 (sample SAMEA2581920, study PRJEB24529) | metagenome | biome: Human gut stool | place: China | collected 2011 | reverse complement strand
AAAATATACCGGTATAATTCACCCATCCGGATGATCTTTATTTTGTTGCTTTCTGTTAGAATCGGATCTGCCGGTGTATCGAACGACGTGAATAATTGTATGGTATAGTTTTTACCCGGGAGAGTATCCCGGAAGTCGTATTCTCCGAAAGAAAAGGAGGATACGACTTTATTTTGCGGACCTGCAAAGGCCGAAGAATAGTGCCGACTCGTTACCATATTATTGTTTTGTTTGCTTCTGGATAAAGATTGACCTAAGAGAAAACCGCAGTAAAACAGACATACTGTAATCAATCCTTTTCTTAACTTTTCCCTTATCCGAATGGAAATTTCCATCTTTTACAAATATAGTTTTTTTACTCCGTATTTAACTCCTTTTGGCTTGTAATTAATTTATCATTTATATTTTCACTACCTTTGCCTGGGTAATACGTAATCGAAGATAAAATGTTTGATTTGTTGTGTATCGTCGGACCGACTGCGAGTGGAAAGACGAATTTGGCTGTTCGTTTGGCTGCTGCATTCGGCGGAGAGATCATCAGTGCCGATTCCCGGCAAGTATATCGGGGGATGGATATCGGGACCGGTAAGGATCTGGATGAGTATGTATGGGAGGGGAAAAAAATTCCTTACCATTTGATCGATGTTGTGGAGGCTGGGTATAAATATAATGTCTTTGAATATCAGGCGGACTTTGTGAAGGTTTGGGAAGATTGCAGGCAGCGGGGTGTTTTGCCTGTGTTATGCGGTGGAAGTGCCGGTAGTCCCATCCAGCTCCTTTGCCAGCTTTTCAAAAACCTGCTGGTTCATGCGGCAGTCGTTTAATGCACGGTGTGCCCCGGCCGTGGAAATCCCGTAATATTGTGCCAGATCCCCCAGACGATGATGCGAAAGTTCCGGCAGACAGAGCCGTGCCAGTTTCAGTGTGTCAATGTAATCGTTGGTTAGTGTCTGACCGAAATACCGTTCACAATCACGATACAAAAATTTCATATCAAAACGATTGATATTATGTCCTGCCAGCACATCATCTCCGATAAAAGCAAGAAATTGCTGCAATACGGAATCAAACATTGGTGCAAACGCCACCATATCATCCGTGATATGATTTACTGCACTTGCCGCGCTGGGAATCGGTCTGCCCGGATTCACAAGCTGACTGAACTCTTCTGTAACCACGCCGTTTTTTACTTTGACAGCCGAAATTTCAATAACCTCGTCATATTTACTCGAAGTACCGGTTGTCTCAAGATCATAGAGTACATAATCCGGCACATACTGATTAATCATTTTACCTTTTGTATTTCCTAACATCTTTTGTTCCTTTGCCTTTTTAGGATTGTTTCAGGAAAAAACGCAGACTTCCAATTCGAAGTACCGCTCCCTGGGAAGCCGCACTGTTTTCAAAGTTTCTTGCAATTGTTTCCTTTTCCACGCTTAATGTCTTTACAATGTAAAATTCCTTCTTTGCCGCCGTCGGTGCATTGTGCATAAATTGCATCACTTCCTGCAGGTTTCCAGATCCGGCATAATCCCCACCGAGCACCGTATGGGCATCCTTTTCCTGAAACACATGCGGAATGACCGAATCAATCGCTTTATCGTAATCCGCATTTCCCACATCAATCCGAATGCGCGCCAGACAGCTTCCGTCCCCCGGCTGTTCCACCTGATAATCCAAAAGTTGCAACTGCCCCCACTTCTGATTCACTGCCTCCTGCCATTTTGGAAGGAACTGACCTTTCTGCGCATTCAAAACACTGACAATCATGGAAATTTTTTGTTTATTTGGAAGCTTCATCAGCATACCCAGTCCCGGAATCTTCGGAAGCTTTACCTGATCAATATTTAATTCTGTAATATCTGCCACCAGTCGAAACATTTCTTCTCCTTCATCTTTGGTTATTTTCTATGCTATCATGCTATCACTTTTTTCGTAATTTTTCCACTAAAATAACACTCACAATATTATGCTATAATTTCATTTGGCACCGCCAAACCGGATTCACCAGAAAAGTCAGATCAATACCGTTTTGATGATGATATACAGGTATGTATTTATGATAATCTTGTAATCAATATCACGGAATTGTTAAAATAAAAAGGTGCTTATTTAAGCACCTTTTTAGTGGACTAGACGGGAGTCGAACCCGTGTCCAAAAACCAATTCCCTGTCCTTCTACGAGTGTAGTTTATTCTTTGACATTCCCTCCGCCACACGAAAACAAACATCCTTGCGGTTTTAGTAGCTTCATGATACGCCCACAGGTGCAAAGCTTAGCCTGCGTCGTTTCTCACAGAGTCGAAGCCTGGATCCTAAAGTATGAGTGCCCTAGGTCAGACTGCTGCCATTAGGCAGCGTATGCTAAATTATCTTCAGCGTTTAATTTTAATTGTGGAATTTAACGTATCCCGTACGACTCGCTTCTCCAGCTGCATGATCCCTGTCGAAACCATTACTAGCCCCTGTTATGTTTTTGCGGAGCAAAAATATAACTCTTGCCTCCCGCCTGTTTTTTGCGAAACACCTATCCAAGATTCCGCACTTTGAAATCCCGTTCGGCTTCCCGCCGCTGGTCTTTTTTGGCAATGTCCTGACGCTTATCGTAAAGCTTCTTTCCTTTTGCCAGAGCAACCTGCACTTTTACAAGACTTCCTTTGAAGTATACTTCCACTGGAACAATCGTGTATCCTTTCTGCGCGATCTTACCGACCATCTTCTGAATCTCTTTCTTGTGCATCAGAAGCTTGCGCGGCCGGAGCGGATCTTTGTTGAAAATATTTCCCTTCTCATATGGGCTGATATGCATACCATAGAGGATCACCTCCCCATTTTCAATATGGATAAAGGATTCCTTGATGCTGCACTTGCCCATGCGCATGGACTTTACTTCGGTTCCAGCAAGAGCGATACCGGCTTCAAAAGTCTCTTCAAGAAAATAATCGTGATAGACTTTTTTATTGTTGGCTATTAACTTCTTCGGTTGTTTCGCCATCCCGGCTCCCTCCTTTTTGTTCTGTAAACTCAGTGTATATGATTTTCCTGCAAAATGCAATAAACTGCTGCTTTTATTTTGAAAATTTTAAGAATTCCATCAATTTTCGTCAGAATCTGCAAGTGTAAAATCAATCGTCCGCATGATCCGGTCACAGTTATCCACCGTCACACGCACCTGCTGCCCCAGTTTAAACCTGCGGTTCGTTGCTTCTCCCACCAGTTCATAAGTTTCTTCATAATACTGATAAAAATCATCGGTGAGGGAAGTCACACGTACCAGACCCTCCACAGTATTTTCCAGCTCCACGAAAAATCCGTACTCTGCGACTCCGGAAATAACACCGGCAAAGGTTTCTCCGATATGGTTTTCCATATACTGCACTTTTTTCAGCTTAATCGTCTCCCGCTCGGCCTCATCTGCACGCCGTTCCATCTCACTGGCATGCTTTGCAACCTCCGGCAGTATCTGCGTATAGTGGCCAATGCGCTTTTCGCCCAGACGTCCCCGCAGACTGTCCTTGATAATCCGGTGGATCTGCAGATCCGGATACCGGCGGATCGGTGAAGTAAAATGGCAGTAACAATCCGCTGCCAGACCAAAATGCCCGGTATTTTCCACCGTATAGCGTGCCTGCTTCATCGAGCGAAGGGTCAGACGGCTGATCAGCGGCTCCTCCGAAGTTCCGTCGATTTTTTCCAGCAGCTTCTGCAGTTCTTTCGGATGCACCTCATCACTTCCTATGTGGAGAGAGTACCCGAAATTATTGATAAACGTGGATAGTTTCTGTATTTTTTCCGAATCTGGCTGCTCATGCGTACGATAGACAAACGGAAGTTCTCTCCAGTAATATTCGGCTGCCACCGTCTCGTTTGCAGCAAGCATAAAATCCTCGATCAGTTTCGTTGCCACATTGCGGTCATACGGACGGATATCTACCGGATTTCCATTCTTATCCAGTATTACCTTTGTTTCCGGAAAATCAAAGTCGATGGAACCACGTTTCATACGCTTTTTGCGAAGAATTGCCGCCAGTTCTGCCATCTTTTCAAACATCGGAACCAGTGGCTCATATTCCGCCATCACCTCCGGATCATGGTCTGCCAGAATTTTTTTCACATTGGTATACGTCATACGCCGGTCCACGCAGATAACGGACTCTGTGATTGTGTGATCGATAATTTCGCCCTTAGGATTGACCGTCATGATGCAGCTGAGTGCCAGCCTCTCTTCCCCCTGGTTGAGGGAACAGATTCCGTTTGACAGGGCATGCGGCAGCATCGGAATCACCCGGTCCACCAGATATACAGAAGTTCCTCTCTTCAACGCTTCCGTGTCAAGAGCACTGTGCTCCTGCACATAATTGGACACATCCGCAATATGCACACCCAGAATATAATTTTCATGGTCCATGGTAAGTGACACCGCATCATCCAGATCCTTGGCATCTTCGCCATCGATGGTCACCATCTGCCAGTCGCGCAGATCCATGCGTCCTGCCATATCCGCTTCCGATACCGGCTTTGCCACATGCTCTACCTGCGTCATGACCTTCGGATCAAATTCCACCGGAAGCCCGTAAGCGCGCACAATAGAAAGGATATCCACCCCCGGATCATTGATATGCCCGAGAATCTCCACCACTTTTCCTTCCGGATTCTTTCCCTTTTTCCCGTACTGTGTGATTTCAACAACGACTTTATGACCGTTTACAGCTCCTTTCGAACGCTCCAGTGGAATAAAAATATCCGAACCAAACTTTGGATTATCCGGCACTGCAAAGCCAAAATTTTTATTCAGCTGATACGTGCACACCACCTGCTTCATGCCCCTCTCAAGCACATGCAGCACCTTTCCCTCCCTGCGGCGTCCGGTCACTGCCGGTGATACGGAGATCTCTACCGTATCCATATGCATCGCACCGTTAGTTTCGGATTCCGGAATAAAGATATCTTCCTTTTCCCCCTCCACACTGACAAATCCAAATCCTTTCGGATGTGCCTGAAACGTGCCTGTGATCTTTTTCTCTTCGGATTTGCTGAACTTTCCTCTCTTGGAGCAGACGATGCGCCCCTCCATCATCAAATCATTCAGAATCTGTTCCAACTGTGGGCGCTGATCTTTTTTCACACCGAGGACGATCGCCAGTTCCTTGATTTTCATCGGGACATACATATCATCGCACATAAAGTCATATATCATTTTTTTCCGCTGTTCATACTTTGCGTCCATACCCAGATCTTCTCCTTATATAATGAAAAAAGCTGCCGATGTAATCGACAGCTTCCGGTTTCTACCAGATTCCCAAATTCAGAACCATTGCAATGACAAGGAACAGGATCACAAAAATTCTTGTAAGCTTTACAAGCATTCCTTCCATGGAACGTCCCTTATTTTTGCCCCAGTAAGTATCTGCTGCTCCGGCGATCGCGCCAAGACCTGCAGATTTCCCCTCCTGCATTAAGATAATCACTGTAATTACAATACTCAGTATAATAAATACAATAGTTAAAATCGTATTTAAAACGGTCACGATTTCCACCTCCTAATTCCAAACTCACGACTAACTGATTATATCATAAAAGAAAAGTCTTTTCAACATTTTTTTATATTTCACAATTTTCCTTTTCATTTCCACTTTATAATATAACACAGATAATATAGAACTTACTGTATCATTAGGAGTATACCATGAAATCCTGTCAAATGTACAGATTTATTCCGATTATGTTACTGTGTGTCTGTCTGTTCACTGGTGGATGTTCCCAAAACAAGGATCAGCCCTCTGCCACGCACAACCAGACCCCGGCCACAGAAGCTGCCTCCCATACGGATCACCCCCCACAGGTACTTACCCCGCAGGCAGACGGCACCAAAACTTTTACAACAGAGCATCACATATACATACAGTCTTTACAAAGATTATAGTACCTTTCCCCTTACTTCCGGAGATGGAACCTATCAGGTCGGTGTCTACGAAAATGTTTCCGATGACCGTTACACAACGCTGCTCTCCGAGACATTTTCTGTCACACTTACAGATCCGCTGAAGCCTTATCTGTATCCGAACCAGTACGTGAACTTCACCGCCGATTTCCTCCCTGTGGCCAAGGCCGAAGAACTTGCAGACGGTGCTTCCAGCGATCTGGACATCATCAGCAGTGTATATAATTATATCCTTACACATACCACACGGACGCTTCTGCACATCAGTACCATTCTCAATCATTATATGCTTGGATTTATCATTGCCTTTCTGGTATTGCTTATCATCTGTATGATTTTATATCACACCGATCTCGGGCGCGTATTGTTCCTCGGACAGAAACTTGCCATGACGGTTGCCTCAGGACGCGTTCCAAACTGCCTGTATCTGGTTCTCTCCAGCGGACTCGACAGTAATATCGGTCTTACCCTGGCACGCGAACTTGTCAATAATCCGCATATGCAGGCACTTATCGACAAATGTCACGAGAATATCCGCCACGGGGAATCATTCGACAAAGCACTGCTGCTGTCCGGCATCTTTTCCCAGATGTACGCCAGCTGGATTGTAATCGGTTCCCGGACCGGCGAAATGGAAAGCATTTTACAGCTTTATAAAGACGGACGAATCGACAAACACACCGCCATCTCGGAAGCGGTCAATCCGGAGATCATGTCCAAACGTCTGAATCTCTTATAATGTTTCACTGATCCGCAGAAGCTGGTTATACTTGGCAGTGCGCTCTCCTCTGCACGGAGCGCCTGTCTTGATCCAGCCGGCATTTACTGCCACCGCGAGATCTGCAATAAAAGAATCTTCCGTTTCTCCAGAACGATGTGAAATAATTGCCTTATAGCCGTTCTTCTGTGCCAATTCAATCGCATCCATGGCTTCCGTAAGCGTTCCGATCTGATTGACCTTAATCAGCACAGCATTTGCCACCTTAAGATCCATTCCGCACCGGATTCGTTTCACATTCGTGACAAACAGATCATCCCCTACCAGCATCACCTGTTCTTTCATGCGCTTTGTCAATTCCTGCCAGCCTTCCCAGTCGTCTTCATCCAGACCGTCCTCAATGGAAATCAGCGGATATTCCGTGGTAAGTTCTTCATACAGTGAAATCATTTCCTGTGCACTGCGCAGGACTTCTTTTTTTTCGGTGATCTCCTGCGTTTTCACATGTGCTTCGGATGTATAGGCACCTCCCTGCGTGTCCGGACGCCGCAGATTGACATCCACCTCTGCATGTGTCTGCGCTTCTCCCGGAAAATGATACATTCCGTCTTCCTCACTGTACAGCTCGGATGCTGCCGCATCCATGGCAAATGCAACATCGCTGCCCACCTTATATCCGGCTTCCTCCACGGCACGCTGCAGACATGCAAACACTTCTCCCGCATTGGAAAAATCCGGTGCAAATCCGCCTTCATCCCCCACTGCCGTCAGTTTGCCTTCTTTCTGCAAAAGTTTTTTCAGAAAATGATAAATTTCCGCACCCATCCGGAGTGCATCCGGAAACGACTCGGCTCCGACCGGTACAATCATAAATTCCTGAAAATCCAGATGATTCTTTGCGTGAGCTCCGCCATTTATGACATTCATCATCGGCATCGGCCATTTTTTTGCATTCGATCCTCCCAGATAACGGTACAACGGCATATCCAGTGCTGCCGCTGCGCAGCGCGCACAGGCTAAAGAAACACCAAGTAAAGCATTGGCCCCCAGATTTCCTTTGTTGTCTGTCCCATCCAGTTCCACAAGTTTGCGGTCAATCTGTACCTGTTCCAGCACATTCATTCCCAGCAGTTCCTTGCGGATCTTTGTGTTGATGTGATCCACAACGCGCTGTACTCCAAGCCCAAAATAACGTTCCTGTCCATCCCGCAGCTCAATCGCCTCAAATCTTCCGGTACTGGCTCCGGATGGCACAGATTCCCTGCCCGTAGTCTTCTTTCCCGTTGTCTCTGTCTGCGCGGTCACTTCCACCTCAACCGTAGGATTTCCTCTTGAATCCAGGATTTCCCTTCCATGAATTTCAATAATTTTGATCATCAGACCCATTCCTGTTGTCCTCCTTTTTTCATTATTGTGTGAAAAAGAAAGAAATTTATTCAAATCCAAAGAAAAAGAAAGACCTCCCCATGTTATGGGAGGTCTTTCTTAGCATAACCGACCGGTCTGTTTATAGGTTCATTTATACGTTAATTTCTGCAGTAACGCCGAGTTCCTCTTTGTGTGCATCCAGCACTGGACGAACCACATCACGCAGGAATACTTCCACCTGACGCGGTGCACGACCCACATACAGCTCCGGTTTTAAGTTTGCCTCGATCTGTTCTTTTGTCAGACCAAAAGCCGGATCTGCTGCAATCAGATCTACCAGATTGTTATCCTTACCCTCTTCCTTGACGGTCTTTCCTGCCTGCATGGACAGCTGACGGATTTTCTCGTGCAGTTCCTGACGGTTTCCACCCTCTTTTACGGCATCCATCATAATATTTTCGGTTGCCATGAATGGAATCTCTGCCATAAAGTGCTTGTAAATTACCTTCGGATATACCACCAGGCCATCTACAACATTTAAGCACAGATCCAGGATACCATCGATTGCAAGGAATCCTTCCGGAACCGACAGACGCTTGTTGGCAGAATCATCAAGTGTACGTTCAAACCACTGTGTTGCAGAAGTAATGGCCGGATTTAATGCATCTACCATCACATAGCGGGAAAGAGATGCAATACGCTCACTCCGCATCGGATTACGCTTGTATGCCATCGCAGAAGATCCGATCTGGTTCTTTTCAAATGGCTCCTCTACTTCTTTTAAATGCTGCAGAAGACGGATATCGTTAGACATCTTATGCGCACTGGCAGCAATCCCTGCTAAAACATTTAAAACACGGGTATCCACTTTACGGGAATAGGTCTGTCCGGAAACCGGATAACAGGACTTAAATCCCATTTTCTCTGCGATCATCGGATCAATCTTATCGATCGTCTCCTGATCCCCATCAAAAAGTTCCAGGAAACTTGCCTGTGTACCGGTCGTTCCTTTCGATCCGAGCAGTTTTAACGTACTCTGTACATACTCCAGATCCTCCAGATCCATCAGAAACTCCTGTGTCCAGAGTGTTGCCCGCTTTCCGACTGTTGTCGGCTGTGCCGGCTGGAAATGCGTAAATGCAAGGGTCGGCTGATCCTTATATTTTTCTGCAAAATTAGACAGTTCAGCAATCACGCTGACCAGTTTTTTATGTACGAGCTTTAATGCCTCATTCATAATAATGATGTCTGTATTATCTCCAACATAGCAGGAAGTAGCCCCCAGATGAATGATACCGGCTGCCTTCGGGCACTGCTGTCCATAAGCATACACATGGCTCATGACATCATGACGCACCAGTTTCTCACGTGCAACTGCTACGTCATAATTAATGTCATTGACATGTTCTTTCATCTCATCAATCATATCCTGTGTGATGACCGGCTTTCCATTCTCGGAAAGTCCGAGTTCCATCTCTGTCTCAGCCAGTGCGATCCAGAGTTTTCTCCATGTGGAAAATTTCATATCCTGGGAAAAAATGTACTGCATTTCCTTGCTGGCATAACGCTCAGAAAGAGGGCTTGTATATCTGTCTGTGCTCATGTTCTTCTCCTTTTATTTGATTACATTGGTAACAACTTATCGGCTCATCTTGCGCTCAAGATCAATCTCTTTGTCATAATACTCTCCGCGAATGTCCTGTTTCGGCGGTTCCATCGGGTATTTGCCCGTAAAACAGCCGGTACAGATCGGAAGTCCTTCCGCCATTTCTTTCAGACGGTCGATTCCGAGATAACCAAGGGAATCTGCTCCGATAATCTGGCGGATCTCTTCAATCGTACGGTTGTAGGCAATCAACTGCTCACGCGCCGGAATATCGGTTCCGAAATAACAAGGCCATAAAAATGGCGGAGAACTGATGCGTACATGCACCTCGGTTGCTCCTGCATCCCTTAACATGCGCACAATACGATCCGATGTCGTACCTCTTACAATCGAATCATCGATCATAATGACACGTTTCCCTGCCACTGCCTCACGCAGCACATTCAGCTTCACCTGTACGCTGGATTCCCTGCTGCTCTGCTTTGGCTTGATAAACGTACGTCCCACATAGCCGTTCTTGACAAAGGCTGTACCATACGGAATCCCGGATGCCAGAGAATAGCCAAGTGCTGCAGCATTTCCGGACTCCGGCACACCTGTCACCAGATCTGCCTCTACCGGCGAATCCTGTGCCAGAAACTTTCCGGCCTTGATCCGGCTTGCATATACACTCACCCCGTCAATATGACTGTCCGGTCTTGCAAAATAGATGTACTCAAAAATACAGCGTGCTTCCTTTTCTTTCGGAAGTGCCATGGTCATATCGGACTCAATACCTTTTTCCGGAGAAATGGTCACAACTTCTCCCGGCAGCACATCACGCACAAATGTTGCACCAATGGTGTCAAGTGCACAGGTTTCCGATGTGATAATATAAGAATTGTCACGCTTTCCGATACAAAGCGGCTTAAAGCCGTATGGGTCACGCGCCCCGATCAATTTACGCGGACTTGCCACAACCAGTGCGTAAGCTCCCTTAAGACGCTGGCACGCACGGCGCACAGCTTCTTCTGCTGACTGGGAATTCAACCGCTCCCTTGCGATATAGTAGGCAATCACCTCAGAATCAATGGTGGTCTGGAAAATTGCTCCCGTATATTCCAGCTCCTTGCGAAGCTGTGGTGCATTGATCAGATTGCCGTTGTGGGCAAGTGCCAATGTACCTTTGACATAATTTAACACGAGTGGCTGGGCATTTTCGCGGGTAGAAGAACCGGCCGTTGAGTAACGTACATGTCCGACTCCGATGTCCCCCTTCATCTGCTCAAGATTTTCCGGTGCGAACACTTCATTTACAAGTCCCATTCCCTTGTAGGAAAGAACCTTGCCCTTAGGACCGCTGGTATCGCTGACTGCAATACCGCAGCTCTCCTGGCCACGGTGCTGCAGGGCAAACAGTCCATAATATATTGTCGATGCTACATCTGCACCGTCAAAATCATACATTCCGAAGACGCCACACTCCTCATGAAGTGTATCCGCATCATAACTGTTATTCTGAATCATTGTGATCTCCTATATCTATCTTGTAAAAGGCTTACCTGTCAGAAGCTCATATGCTTCTTTGTACTTATCAACGGTCTTTGTAACAACTTCTTCCGGAAGAAGGAAATCATTGTCCGGATTTGCCTTGAGCCAGTCTCTGACATACTGCTTGTCGAAAGAAGGCTGTCCCTGTCCCGGCTTGTACCCTTCCAGTGGCCAGAATCTGGAGCTGTCCGGTGTAAGCATCTCATCACCGAGAACGACTTTACCGTTCTCGTCCAGACCGAACTCAAACTTGGTATCTGCAATGATAATTCCTTTGGAAAGTGCATACTCTGCACATTTCTTGTAGAGAGCGATGGTGCAATCCTTGATCTGTGTTGCGTAATCAAGTCCTTTTCCAGGATAAATTTTCTCCAACACATCTACAGACTGCTCGAAGGAAATATTCTCATCATGATCGCCCAAATCTGCCTTGGTACTCGGTGTATAAATCGGCTCCGGAAGCTTATCAGACTCTACCAGTCCTTCTGGAAGCTTAATGCCACACACCGTGCCGTTTTCTTTGTAGCTTGCCCAGCCGCTTCCTGTGATATAGCCACGAACGATGCACTCGATTGGGAGCATCTCAAGCTTCTTGCACATCATGCTGTTTCCGTCAAAACGCTCCTGTTGGAAAAATTCCGGCATATCCCTGACATCTACAGAAATCATATGATTCGGAACAACATCCTTTGTAAAATCAAACCAGAACTTTGACATCTGGGTCAGAATTGCGCCCTTGTCCGTAATCCTGTTCTTTAAAATGTTGTCAAATGCGGAAATACGGTCAGTAGCTACAATGATCAGGCTGTCTCCGTTATCATAGACTTCTCTTACTTTTCCTTCTTTGAATGGTTTAAATTCCTTCATTTTCGCTCTCCTTATTCTTTTATTTTTCGATTAACAAACTCTTTCCGGTCATCTCTTTCGGCTGCTCTAATCCCATAATCTGAAGCAGGGTCGGGGCAATATCTGCCAGGCATCCGCCCTCACGCAGTGTATACTTCGGATCCGCATTTACGAGAATAAACGGTACCGGATTGGTTGTATGGGCAGTATGTGGCTCACCTGTTTCGTAGTCAATCATTTTCTCTGCATTTCCGTGATCTGCACAGATAAACAGAACACCATCCATATCCTTCACCGCCTGGACTGCATCTCCTACCAGTCCGTCCACACGCTCGACTGCCTTGATGGCTGCCGGAATCACACCGGTGTGTCCGACCATATCCGGGTTTGCAAAGTTGATAACGATCACATCATACTTGTCTGACTTAATAGCCTCAACAAGATCCATACCAACCTCCGGAGCACTCATTTCCGGCTTCAGATCATATGTTGCAACATCCTTCGGGGAATTTACCAGCAGACGTGCCTCATCAACGTTTGGCTCTTCCACTCCGCCATTAAAGAAGAATGTAACATGTGCATACTTCTCTGTCTCGGCCAGACGAAGCTGTGTCTTTCCGCACTTTGCCAGGTACTCACCGAATGTATTTACAATATGCTCTTTTTCAAATGCGATCAGCTTGTTCGGGATCGTCTCATCATAGTCCTTAAAGCAGACAAATGTTGTCTTAATGAACGGACGGTCAAATCCGGTAAACTTGTTATCACAGAATGCACGTGTCATTTCACGGGCACGGTCCGGACGGAAGTTAAAGAAGATCACGGAATCATTCTCTTTTACAACAGAGACCGGTTTTCCATTCTCTGTAATTACGGTAGGAAGTACGAACTCGTCTGTTACATCCTTTGCATAGGAATCTTCCATTGCCTTAACCGCATCTTCTGCCTGTACGCCCTCACCCTTTGTCAGGGAATCATAGGCTTTCTGTACACGATCCCAGTTATTATCACGATCCATTGCATAATAACGTCCGGATAAAGAAGCGATCTTTCCAACACCGATCTCTTTCATCTTCTTTTCCAGTTCTTCGATAAATTCTTTTCCGGATGCAGGAGGTGTATCACGTCCGTCTAAGAATGCATGAACATATACCTTGCTCAGTCCCTGCTTCTTTGCCATCTCAAGCAGTCCGTAAAGATGTGTAATATGACTGTGCACACCACCATCGGAAAGAAGTCCCCACAGATGCAGGTCCGAATCATTTTTCTTACAATTATCCATGGCTGCAAGCAGTGCCTTATTCTCGAAAAAGTCACCGTCTTCGATTGCCTTGGTAATTCTGGTCAGATCCTGGTAAATAATGCGGCCGGCACCGATATTCATATGTCCAACCTCAGAGTTACCCATCTGTCCGTCCGGAAGTCCTACTGCCAGGCCGGAAGCCTGTCCTTTTACAAAAGGACATTCCTTCATTAATTTATCCATCACCGGGGTATTTGCCAGCGCAATGGCATTTCCCTCTGTACGGTCATTCAGACCATAACCGTCAAGAACCATTAAAACAACAGGTTTTTTGCTCATAATTCATCCTCTCTTTCCATTGTAACAATCCTATACTATTGTACTTCATTATTGTTACACAAACACTTATTATATTACATAATTTGAACGGGATTGCAAGTGTTCACTGCAAATTTCCCACGATATCTATCGATTTTAAATCCAGATCCACATCATCAAAATACTGTCCATAACGCCTTCCGGACGTATAGGCATAAGGCGAAACTCCCGGTTTTTCGACATTTTTATACGGATAAAAGAATCCGTCCTCATCAATTCCCACATGATTGGAGATATCTGCCAGATAATGATAAAATGCTTTGATCTGTTTTTTTTCTGTCAGAATCGAAGTCGTAAGCGAATCCTGTATGCACGGAATCATCCGCAATTTCAGACTGCCGGAATCATCAATCTGAATCTGTGCAATCGTTGTGTAAAGTTTTCCGGTAGAAAACCAGAAATTTTCCACGCTGTATGCCACCGGCACATTTTTTATAAACTCAACGCCCTGCAGACGGTGCGGATGTCCACCAATCACGGCGTCTGCACCAGCTTTTACACAAAGGTCTGCAATCTCTGTCTGATCCTGCCCATAATGGATCTTTCCTTCTGTTCCCCAGTGAACATACGCGATCACATAATCACTGTTCTTCTTCGCACGCTTCAGTTCTTTCTTCCATACCTCTTCCTGCTGGGTCTTTAATACTCCCGGTTTCTCCTTCTGGGCTTTCTGTGTAAAATGATAAAACCTTTCGATTTCCGTTGCAGATACAATCGCAATCTTTCGTCCACCTGTGACCACATAACGCACAGCGCTTGCCTCTGTCAGATTTCTGCCACCACCACTGTACGGAATTCCCGCAGCATGCAATGCATCCAGCGTATCTAAAAATCCCTGCTCACCATAATCAAACACATGATTATTTGCCACAGAGACCATATCTATTCCCAGTGTGCGCAGGAATCCGGCATCTTTGGGATCTGCCCGAAAACAGTATGCTTTGCCAACCTGCCGCTGTCCCCGTGTTGTATAAGCAAACTCATTGTTTGCCATCGTAAAATCTGCCGAAATCAGTTCCTTTTTTACTTCATCGGAAAAATAATCCGCCATGTGATTCTTTGCCGTCTTCCCAGTACACCAATTCTCATCCAGACAGATATCCCCGACAAAATCCAGACGGATGCATGCCGGATCGGATGCTTCTTTCCAGATCACATCCTCATACGAATACGACATATACTGTTGCTGCCTGCAATACATAAGCCACAGAACATGCATACTGTTTCCGGTAAACCGATACCACAGATCCGGGTCCTGATTTCCGTTTTCCAGCTGTGTATACAGACTCTGCAGCACACCGCTCCCATACTTCGTTTCAATCCATCCCATAAAGGCTTCATCCACCGGATATTTCTGAAAAAACTTTCCGGAGGCAGTCCTTAAAATCTGGTTTTCCAGATCCTGTACTTCCGGCTCGGTTTCCTGTGATTTCTCCGTGACCTGGGAGGTTTTTTCCTCATATTCAGTTTGTACTTCCTTAGTCTCTTTCAGCGGCTGTGTATTTTGGATGATGCCATGTGTCAAAGCAAAAATAAACAACAAGAGAACGACACATTCCAGACATTTTTTCTTCATGTGTAAAATTTCAAAGGCTATTCACCTGAAATTCAGATGAATAGCCCTATAACCATACAATATCAGATTCTAGTAGTTTACAATCTTACCGAAATCAGCTTTCAGGGATGCTCCGCCAACCAGACCACCATCGATGTCCGGCTTTGCGAACAGCTCTGCTGCATTTCCTGCATTTACAGATCCGCCGTACTGGATACGAACAGAATCAGCAGTAGCCTGATCATAGATTTCAGCTACACATGCACGGATTGCGCCACAGACTTCCTGTGCCTGATCGGATGTAGCAGTCTTGCCTGTTCCGATTGCCCAGATTGGCTCATAAGCGATTACCATGTTTGCAACGTCTGCTGCTGCAACGCCTGCAAGATCAGATTTGATCTGAAGTCTGATCCAGTCAAGTGTTACACCCATCTCTCTCTGCTCTAAAGTCTCTCCACAGCAAAGGATTGGAGTAAGTCCTGCCTCGATTGCCTTCTTAACCTTCTTATTTAAGAGAACATCATCCTCTTTGAAGTAGTCACGTCTCTCGGAATGTCCGATTACAACGTACTTAACACCAGCGTCTACCAGCATCTCTGCGGAGATCTCACCTGTGTATGCACCCTTCTCTTCGAAGTACATGTTCTCGGCGCCAACCTGTACGTTGGTTCCTTTCACAGCCTCTACAACCGGTACGATATCGATTGCAGGTACACAGTAAACAACATCTACGCTGTCAGATACTACTAATGGCTTTAACTCTTCTACTAACTTTACAGCCTGGCTTGGAGTCATGTTCATTTTCCAGTTGCCGGCTACGATTTTCTTTCTTGCCATGATTTTTATTTCTCCTAATCTGTAAATAATTTAACTGTCTTTTATTTATCGTCTGCTGCTACTACGCCTGGCAGTTCCTTACCCTCTAAGAATTCAAGGGAAGCTCCACCACCGGTAGAAATATGGCTCATCTTATCAGCATAACCCATCTGGTTAACAGCTGCAGCGGAATCTCCACCACCGATGATTGTTGTTGCATCGGTCTCTGCAAGAGCCTTAGCTACTGCAAGTGTACCAGCTGCAAGTGTCGGGTTCTCGAATACACCCATCGGTCCGTTCCATACAACAGTCTTAGCTGTCTTAACAGCATCTGCAAACATCTCTGCGGACTTAGGTCCGATATCGCATCCCTCACGGTCTGCCGGCATAGCTGTGATATCACATACTTCTGTCTCTACAGGTCCGTCGATTGGATCCGGGAAATCCTTGATGGTAACAGCATCTACAGGAAGAAGGATCTTCTTGCCCATCTTCTCAGCCTTAGCCATCATTTCCTTACAGTAATCAAGCTTCTCATCATCGCAGAGAGAAAGTCCGATCTCATATCCCTGAGCCTTGATGAATGTGTAAGCCATACCACCACCGATGATAAGGGTATCACACTTCTCAAGCAGGTTGTTGATAACGTTGAGTTTGTCTGCTACCTTAGCACCCCCGAGGATTGCTACGAATGGACGTACCGGATTCTCAACAGCATTTCCTAAGAAGGCGATCTCCTTCTCCATCAGGTAACCAACAACATTCTGTCCACCCTTTGCAGTGATGAACTTTGTAACACCGGCAACAGATGCATGTGCTCTATGAGAAGATCCGAAAGCATCACATACATAGATGTCTGCAAGATCAGCAAGTTCCTTAGAGAACTCTTCGCCATTCTTTGTCTCTTCTGCTCCACGGAAACGTGTATTCTGAAGTAATACAACTTCTCCCTCTTTCATTTCGTCAACAGCTTTTGTAGCAGCTTCGCCTGTTACATTGTAATCAGATACGAAGTTAACTTTCTGTCCAAGAAGCTCCTCAAGTCTCTTTGCAACTGGTGCAAGTGACTCACCTTCGTTTGGTCCATTCTTAACTTTTCCAAGATGAGAACAAAGGATTACCTTTCCACCATCATTTAATAACTTCTTGATTGTAGGAAGAGCAGCTTTGATACGTGTATCATCTGTGATCTCGCCAGCTTTCAGTGGTACATTGAAGTCACATCTTACAAGGACTCTCTTGCCCTTTGCGTTGATATCATCAACTGTTTTCTTATTTAATGCCATGTTTTTATTCTCCGTTCTGCCTTTTCGGCAATTTTGTGCCGCGTTTGTGACAATTTATGACATTTTTTCAGTTTCTCCGAACTGGCATAGGATTTGACCGTATCGGATACGAAAGCGCTTCATAAGAGGCGCGGAGATGAAACGAAATGTTAAACCAAATAAAACCAAGGAGGACAAAACTATGGTACCTGTAAGACGTAATCAGAACTGGCTGCCGAGCATTTTCAACGATTTTCTGGGCAACGACTGGCTTGCCGAACGCCACAACACCACGGCTCCGGCCGTCAACATCATCGAGGACGAGAACGAATACAAGGTGGAAGTCGCCGCCCCGGGTATGACCAAGGAGGATTTCAAGGTGCATATCAACGAGGATAACGAGCTGATCGTCACGATGGAGAAAAAGGCCGAGCAGAAGGAGGAGGACAAGAAGAAGGGCACGTATCTGCGCCGCGAGTTTTCCTACACGAAATTCCAGCAGAGCCTGCTGTTGCCCGACAACGTCGTGCGCGAGAAGATCGCGGCCAAGGTCGAGAACGGGGTGATGACCATCGAGATTCCCAAGAAGAAAGAGACGGAAGCCGCCGTTGCGGCCCGCCAGATCGAGGTCAGATAGCCTGCGGCCATTCTATAATGGGGAGGGAGAATCCGTTGAACGGGTTCTCCTTTTTTTGCGACGGCCGCAGTGGGCGACGGGCCGCTGGCGGTCAGCGGGTATGCGGAACGGGCGGAACGGGCGGCCGAGAGGTCGCCCGTCGTTTGTCAGCGTTCGAGGTGGAGAATGGGGTAGGGACGACCCGACGGGTCCAGGGCGTCGCGCGAGACGATGCGGAAACCCATCCGTGCGTAGAATCCCGCGGCCTGCGCGTTCTGTTCGTTCACATCCACGCGTCGCACTCCGCAATGGACCGTGACGTGCTCCACGAGTTCGCGCCCCAGACCTTTCCCGCGCGCGGAGGGCGCGACGAACAGCATTTCGAGCCGGTCGGCTCCGATGCCCGCAAAGGCTGCGAATCCGTTTCCGGAATCCCTTATGACATAGATTTCCGCAGCCGGAAGCGCCTCCTGGCGCACCATGCGGCGGAAAAAGGGGATGTCCTCCGGAGCCAGAAAGTCGTGCGGGGC
>OGNQ01001266.1_pt1 | contig 18506 bp, 21 predicted proteins | sample 1573481 | NCBI WGS metagenome assembly OGNQ01 (sample SAMEA2581920, study PRJEB24529) | metagenome | biome: Human gut stool | place: China | collected 2011 | reverse complement strand
AACTCAAAACAAAAGCTCAAATCTGCTATTTTTTGCTTTTTTAGTCATTCTTTTTTCGAAAAAGACTTCATCAATCCTGTATGGAAAGGCTTTAAATTGTTGGAGGACTACGGAGTTTTTATCTTTGACAAACAAAAATTAAAAGCACTTTTTGAAGATGAAAAAGCATTCGATAACATTGATCCATGTCTTGACGTTAAACTTATAGATTTCTTATTTGAGTATTATTTACAAAATCGTAGTGAGCAAGAGGAACTGATTACAGTTCTGCAAGACACTCGTTTTTTACTCGATGAAGAAGGAAATCTTAGTTGTCCTCATGACTTGTTCTTCCCTTCACAATATAAAGAACGTAATGAATTGGCTGAAGATGCCATCTTTTTACACAATATCGTAAATGAACACCTTGAGAATAATAAACAGGAGTTTAATTGGGTTTCACAACTTGGGGTAGAAGAGCTTTCTGACATTACATTCATTCAAAATGTTATCTGTAAAAGCGGCTATATTACAAAAGAAAATAGTATAGAAGTAACTCGTTTCTTGTTTGAAAGCAATCTTAATCATAATATATTTGATGAAATAGGCGATTATTATTTGTCAAGATTAAAATTTCTAACAAAACATGGCAATTTAGAATATGCATCTGATTTGTATTTAGGTTCTAAATACAAACCTGACATTGACATTGAACCCTATTATAATGGAGACATCTTTGTATCAGAAGACTATTGTGAAGACGAAGATAATATAAGTGAGTGGAATTTATTTCTTTTGAAGTTAGGTATTAACAGCACATTAGAATTGAGGTTCATTAGATTTGATGAAACCGAAGATATTAAATTTCTCCAAAAGGTTAAAGACAAATTTGAAAAAGAATATAATGTCGGCTCATGGGGAACTCATTTCTATTATAGTTTTACACATCTTAATGTATTTTACGCACCTTTTGTTCTAACAAATGATTGCAGCAATAACTTACTTTCTATAATTTGGTCTACCATTTTCTCAAAACCATTTAGACATGATAAAGATGTAGTCTATGGTTGTGCTGGTTTTTGGCATGTATCCAAGAGTTTTGCAGACTTAAAAGAAGTAAGCTTCATTGATTGGGCATTGGACAATTATCAGTTATTCCCTACAACTGACGGAAGATGCTTACCTTCCAATCAAATACTATGTAACACTGATGACATTAAAGAAATAGCTGACAAATATTTGCCAGTCATCAACTTAAACAACTCTATTCACGAAAGTTGGAATGAAGTTTTGCATTTACGCAACATTCTACAATTAGAAGATTATCTTACTATACTAACCGAAATCTCGAAAGACGAAGATAATGCAGAACAAAATAAAGAACGTATATCAAAAATATACCAAAGGTTGGTTGATTTAGACAGCCTTACATCCCCAGCCAAAAAAGAACAAATAAAAGAATGGTCTAAGAAAAATAAAATTCTTTCAAAAGATTTGACATTCAAGTTTCCAAAAGACCTAAGCCACATTACATTAGATGGATTCAGTTCAGAGAATCGTGTATACATCGGTTCACCTTCTAATCGGGAGAAGGTAATAAGTTTACTATCCTTAATGGGTGTGAGAGTAATTACTGAAAGAAATATCAAGCCTTCATTTAAAGACCAAAAGGAAGCAAAAGAACTAAAAGACATACTTAAGAGTATTATATCACCACTTACGATTGTAGCTTTAGGTGAAAAGGTCGAAGAAACATCTTACAAAGAAAAGAAGCATGACTTACAAACCCTTTTAACCAACACCCATTTCTATCATTGCGAAGAAATACGGCTGACATACGGAAACAATAATGACACCATAGAGAAAAATACATTTGGTAACAAAAATGAGTTTTATTATACCGGTAGTTTAAGACCTGCTAATATAGAACCATTGTTGACACCGCTTTGTAAATACCTTGGCATAAAAGATAAGGAGCGTGAACTCTTCATAATGTTAATAGAAAACTATGAAGGTATTCGCCAAAACCTTGAAGACAAAGGGTATGATACATCTTTATTGGAAGAAGACAAGCAACAAGATAGTGGTACTATTCAGACTACGTTAGGTGGGTATAATCCAAGTATAAGTGAACAAGAACGTAATGTGAAGACAGGATTTAAAGGTGAAATTCTTGTATACGAAAAATTAATAGCAATGGGATATAATCCTGTTTGTCCTTCTATCTCAACAGAAGAAGATTATGAACAAAAGATTTCATTGAATGGGAAAACCTATTTCTGCAAATCGAACTATGAAAAGTATGACATTTCTTTTGTCACAAGAAATGGTGTAAAAGTGTATTTAGAGGTGAAAGCCACAACACGTGACAAATCATCTCAAGAAAACATGCCAATATCCTACCGAGAACTATCCATGATTGAAGAATGTGATATGGATGACTCTTGCTCTTATATGATTGTCCGTGTATTCGGCATTGATAAGGAGAAACAGGATTATTATATTCTAAGTGGTCATCTTTTAAAAGATTAAACAAATAGAAACTATATATGTCATTACCAATACTATTTTTTATAACCCTTATTGCAGTTGTTATTTTGACACTAATGTTAGTAGAAAAAAATAATAATATGACAAGATTGGAAAATGAAGCAGAAAGTTTGAAGAAACACCTTTGTGATTTAGAACTTCAGAAATCTATATTTCGGAAAGAATTAAAGAAAGATAAAGATAAGTTACAAGAGGAATTGTGCGTTGTAAAAAAAGAATTAGAAGAAAAAAGAAAAGAATATTTCAGAGAATTAGAAGCATTAAATGATAATGTGGCTCAATTAAAAAAGTATAAAACAGAATCACAAAAAGAAAGAAAAAATTTAATTGGTAGGCTAAATTATGCTAAAAACAAACTGGAAGAAGAAAGAGAGAAAAAGCAAGAAGCAATAAAAGCCAAGGAGCAAATAAACAAGATGGTTTTCAAATTGGAAGAAGAAAAGAAACTGAAACAGAAGGATTTTGAGTCTGCAATTAATAATAAATCTTTGACAATAGACAAGCAGAATGAGCAACTGGCAATGTTAGAAAATGCATTGGATGAAGCCGAAGGAAACTACCAATTCATTTTTCTTCAAAACATAAAAAACAAGAATCATGTTGACTCACTTGAAAAGAATAACAAAGAGTTGGAAAATCTTGTTTGTGAGTTAAAAAAGCAATTAAAAGAAACAGAAAGTGGATTAAAAAATACACGAACTCAGAAAAAGAACAAAAGCGATAATCCTTTTGAGAAAATGTCTATATGGTAGCTTATTTAAACCACGCTTTTATCTTTAATAATAGGCTTAATATGCTGTTTATTATAACTTTGTGAAATAAGAAACATTATTATTAGTTCAATAAAATGTACCACCAATAAAAAGAAATATGATAGATTTAACAAAATTACACCTATGCAAAAACGACCATGTTGATGGCGAGTTAGAAGACGGAAGACTCGTTGAGTTCAAAACCAAGATACCTAGCCTATATAATTCATAGGGGCACTTATCCATACGATGCTATTGAGGAAGCTGTTGTAAACTCCGTATATCATAGAGATTTTTTACAGCATGAACCAATAGAGATAACCATTGAGCCGAGCGGAATATCTATACTTAATTGTCCTGGTCCAGATAGAAGTATCTCCAAAGAAGATATTGCAAAAGGCGATATGCTGAAAAGCCGTCGCTACCGAAATCGAAGGTTAGGCGACTTCTTGAAAGAACTCGACCTTACAGAAGGTCGCTCAACCGGTGTTCCAACAATTCAAGCGAAACTGGCAGAGAATGGGTCACCACGCGCCATCTTTGAAACGACAGATGATCGCTTGACTTTCTTGGTTACTATTCCGATACATGAAGAATGTTCAGATAGTTCGGAGGAAAGTATAGAAACGGTTGGTTTTGGTTCGGAGAAAACTTCAAATAGTTCGGAGAAAACTTCAAACAGTTCGGAGAAAATACTCGAACTAATTAAACAGAACCCCAAAATATCAGCAGCAGGAATCGCCATGGAAATTGGCATTAGCTCGCGAGGGGTTGAAAAGCAAATCAAAAAACTTCGTGAGGCAGGTATCATCAAACGCAATGGCGCAGACAAGGGGGGCTATTGGGAAATCGTAATTTTGGACAACGACTAAAACAGTAAAATATTACAGTTTTATTTTGCAGTTTCGTGCATTTGTACTAACTTTGCAAAGTTAAGTATAACATCTCGGGGTTGACTGGATTTGAGGTTTTCTCATGATAAACAATCAGAAAGAAAATCCAATGAAATCAATTAAAAGCCAAGTATTTATCGGGGTTTTGGAAGATCACAGCGACTTTTGCATCTTTCCATTTTCTGGGTATTTTTCTTTTATTTTCCGACTTTTGTCCACACGTTGTCCACACATCCGAAGTTCTTAACTTTGCGTCATAACATTAAAATATTGATTATGGCCAAAAAGAAATTGTACAAGACAGCGGATGAAATCATCGCTGGCTATTCCTTGACTTCAAGCAAGGTGCATCGTAAGGTTTACCTCGTCGGCAGACCATTGAAAACGGGCAATGTATCATTGGTGCGTTATCACAGTAGTGGCAGTGGAAAATTCCGTGTGCGAGAGCGCGAAACAACTGGAGTAATCCTATGCATAGAAAAGAATCAATCAGTCAAACTCGAGAATCAAGAGAAACTTAGATTACAGCAAGTGGTATGCGATACGCTAAATGCAGACATGGAGCGTGAGGAAGCAGACTTCAAACCATTGCCAAAGACAAAGGTCTTGTTGTCTGATTATGCAAAGGAATTGGCAGAACGGTCGTTGAAGGAAACAGGTAATCGTCATAGTACCTATTCATCCATGAACTCACTTGCTCAGCATTCAGAACTATTCCGTCCACATAGTCAGCTTGGAGATATTGACAAGAAATGGTGTCTTCTCTTTATTGATTATCTCAAGCACAAGGCGTTGAATCTGAATTTTCAGCGAGCCAAAGACCCGAATAAACGTAAAGAGGTACTTATAGGACAGAATTCTCAGAACCGACTTATTGCAACTCTCAACAACGCCCTGAATACGGCGGTAAGAGAATCGTTGATTGCTCACAACCCAATGAACGAATTGAATTCGAAAGAGAAGGTTCCTGCAAAGAAAGGCACAAGAGAGTTTCTGTCTCATAAAGAGATCAACATGCTGATTAATACTCCATTTACTCATGGTAAGTATGACATCAAGCCTTCTTTCTTGTTCAGCTGCTATACCGGACTTCGTTGGAGTGACTTAAAGGCGATAACAAAGAGTGACATTCATACAGACGCAAATGGTAAGTATATTGACATTATAATGGTGAAGACCAAGCAGCATCTTAAGGTGTATGTACCTCAGGTTGCTTTGAATCTGCTCCCTCATGCGGTTGACAATAACACTCCTCTGTTTAGCCTTCCCAAGAATGATTATGCCAATGAGCGATTGGCTCTCTGGATAAAGGATGCTGGCATAGAGAAAAAGATAACCTATCATTCGGGGAGTCACAGCAAAATCTTTTATTAATTGAATATCAACGAGTTAAGTGCTTTGAAGAATGTAACTGCTAACGATTTAGAAACGAGCTATATTCTTTTTCTTTCACAACTTTGCAATATACAAAGAACGCTTTGATTTCGAGTGCAAAGTTAAATCTAATTTCTGAAAAACAACATTTTATGCTGTGATTTTACAAAATATTAAGATTAGTCTTTGCAAAGGTAAAAGAGTAGTTACCAACAGTAATTTTCATGTAACGTCATTTTAAGAGTATGGCAAAAAGAACATATTCATAAACGCATATATGTATCTTGCCATATTGGGAAATCAATTGCTTAGTTCCATTTTTGCAGATTATATTTCTATTTTGTCTAAATTACGACGGAATACAGCAGATTTTCAAGGGATTTGGATGGATTATCACGATAAAATATTATTTTTGTAGCGTAAAAACGATAAAAACATGAAGTTAAATCGCATAAGAGCAGTCTTAGAGGACAAAGGGATAAGCCAAACATGGCTTGCAAAGAAGTTAGGAAGGAGTTTCAGTACGGTCAATGCTTACGTATGCAACCGTTCTCAACCCAACCTTACCACACTTCTTGAAATTGCACAGTTCTTGTCTGTGGATATGAAAGAACTTATCACGGACAAAAAGGAACGCAATGATTGAAGAGATTATGAGAGACAAAATAATATCATAACATCATTTTGTGGATAAACTAAAATATAATATTTGCAAAATAAATTGAACTTTTCTCATAAGAAAAGAAATATACTATAAGAGTTCATATCTCTCTACATGTTAAATTATTAATTGCTGATAACTATGAGACTGAAGCCAAAACTCCTCAATGCAATAATATTAGGATTGACAATGTTCCTTTCAATGCAAACAGCTTTTGCTGCTTGCAAACAGTCATTTGCCGCTCAACAAAAGAAGGTAGCGACCATTAGCAAAAAGAGAGTTGTCAAGAGCAAGAAGAGAACCTATCGCAAGACTTCGGCGCGTAAATATTCGCATAGGGAACTGAACGCCATTATGCGGATACTTGAGCGGAAGTTCCTGTCGGAAGACAAGACCCCGGCCTTGCGAAATGTTGTTGGATTTGGAATGGGATCCAACTCCATTGATGTTGCGCTCCGTTGGAACACGAAGGAGAAGCAGCTGGAGTTTCGTAGGCAGATTTACAACTCGCCCGCCATCAGGTTTGAGGGCAAGTTGGACCCTATCATCGACAACAGGGAAGGCGTGAGCACCTACCAAGGCATCTCCCTCAAGGCGGAGAAGCCTTCCTATCCATTGGGCACCACGGAAATCAGATTCACGATTACCAACCATAGTGGCGAGGAATTTGTGTATGGCGAAGCATATAGCATCACAGCCCAAGGAGCGGATGGCAATTGGTTTGTTGTGCCCACCGATTGCTCGTTCACGGCCATCGGTCATGTTTTAAGCGATGGTCAAAGCGGCACCATCACGGCCCATCTTTTTCCCGATATTCTGCCAAACAAGCCAGGCGTCTATCGCTTCTTCTACGAAGAGAACATAGATGGCAATAAGGTGCTGCTTATGGCAACCTTTGAGTTGAAGTAAATAAAAAGAATTGTTGCTTATGAAAATACTCTTCAGTTTATTGGCATTTTGTTTATTTGCCTCATGCGTCCATTCTCAAGAAGCGCTGGACATGGTAAGTGTGCATGTACAGTATCGTGCATTATATAAGCACACACATGAGCAAAAGGAAGCGTACGATGATATAAATCTGTTGGATATAGGGAGACATTCATCTCGGTTTTATAGCCAACGATTTGAGCATTTTCTGCATCAGCGCGACTCTGTTAATACGGAGTAATCCAAAAATGTTAAACAAATCTTGGTGGAATAGATAATGAAATATTTTTTAATGGGATTGAAACATTTTAAGAATGTTGCAATTGCATGTGCTCCAGACAATGTCGGTTTAGCGCATGAGTTAATCTGTGCTCTAAGAGAATCAGAGGTAATGCCATTTGATTTTACTCTTAAAGCTTTAACGGTAAAAAGTGATGGAATACATTATTCTAATGATTTCTCACGTGTAGAAACTATCTGGTTGGATTACCAACCAAATAGTTTAGCATGGCCTTTGTTCTCAGAAAAATTAAAAAATTTAATTGAAAAGATGTTGACAGGAAAAGAAGGTCTTAAGTGGATTTCATGCAATATTTGTTGTGGAAAAGAAACCAGAACATACTATATACCACATTTTATTGAGGAATTGGACGTGTTAAATAAGGATAAATGCTTCTATTCTAATAATGGTGGTTTAATAAAACCAGCATATTCCTCTTTGAAAATAAAAGATTACAGTATATTTCCAAAACCAGCAATGAATGATTTATGGCAAATAACTGCAGCTATATGTATTTCAGACAAAGTAAAAAACGCTTTAATGAAGGCTAATATTTCGAATATTGCTTATGAAGCAGTTTCTGTATATTAAGAGTGCGCATTATTTTCTAAAAATGTGTACTTTTTTTAAGTTGTCTAAATTACGACAGAACACAGATATTCAATGATATGAAGTTAAATCGCATAAGAGTTGTTTTAGCGGACAAAGGGATAAGCCAAACATGGCTTGCAAAGAAGTTGGGAAGGAGTTTCAGTACGGTCAATGCTTATGTATGCAACCGCTCTCAACCCAATCTTACCACACTTCTTGAAATTGCGCAGTTGTTGTCTGTGGATATGAAAGAACTTATTACGAATGAAAAAGAACGTAATGTTTAAAGTGATTATGGGAAGAAGAAAAGCTATCATTTTGACAAGCATCACCATACTGTTTCTATGCAGTATGGGATGTCAATCAGCTACTTTTGGAAAAGGTATATGTTGTTATGTCGGAGATGTGAAACTTTCTGACACAACAACATCTGTAAAACTTACATTTGATAATGACACCACTGGCACATTGGAAATCTCCAAAAGTAACAAAGCACTTGGCAAAAATAAAATCGAAGAATTTTACTTTGCTTCATTAGAGGCTGATACGCTAACTGTGACTGGCGAAATCTTCTATGATATAAAATACTTGTTTAAAAGAGGGCGAGAAAAATGTTATATCTATCCACTAAACGCTTCTACTGATGGAGTCCTTTTCTGTGACAAAAGCATAAGAAGGATAGAATTGAAAGGCAAGAAAGAAACGAATACCGACAGCCTATTTCTCAGCCGAATCATAGATGGTGATTTCTTTGCCCAAGAACATTCCGAAGAGCAGGACTACATATTGGTGATAAGGCATTGCTTGTCGCATACCGATGAGACGTATGACGAGACCCTTTCTGAAGGATTAAGCCGAATGTTGCGGAAATATCCCCAAAAGATAGAAGGGCTTCGGAAAGCATTGAAACGATTGTCTCCACGGCAGAAAGAAAAGGCGAACTACGAAATGATGGTCTTAATCGTTTCGGCATGGATGATGGAGCAAGATTCTGACTCCATTGACCCGAAGGACTTTTATCATACATATCCCTTTTTCAAGAAATGTTCTATGATAGATAAAATTCTCATGGAACAATGCAATAATTTATAAATCCGCAAGGACAAATAAGGAAAGCTATGGGAAGAAAAATAGTTGTGGCTATGATAAACATAGCTGTCGGACTTTTTACTGCATATATGTTTATAGTATCTGATAGAGAAACTAAAATCTCTACAACACAAAGCAATATCGCTTGTGAGATAATAAATTTGGATTTGCGAAGTGGCTCAAGACATCACCCATCGGCAGACATTATTTATCAAGGTAAAAAATACGATACGGTCATAAATAAAAGAGACAGTTTACAGTTAGGATTCAACAACACCACGTTCTTTTACGATGAGAAACTTGATAGAGTTTTTTGTCGTGATTCTGGTATAGAAAGAGGAAAGTATGTTGCTCTTATATGTTTCCTGTTGTCTTTCCTGCTTTGGTTAGAGGCAAATAAAGATGTCAACAAGAAGAAAAAATAGACATTAATATTCACTTTCTGTGGATTGCAAATTCACAGGCTAAAATTAATACTACTATGGATAAAAAAGTAAAGCTAAGAGATATACTTGTAGATGTTGCTTTGCAATGGCAAGCAAGTTTTGGTATAGCTCCGTCTATTACGAGTTCAATTTCTGAATATGATGCAGCAATGTTGGTTGGTATGTCAGAGAAAGAATACTCTGATTACATGAGAGACAAAACTGCTGTTGCCAAAGGGACGGATTTCGTTTATAGAAATATAAGGTATCAAGTAAAAGCCAATCGTCCAAGCGGTAAAAAAGGAAGTAAAGTAACGATGGTTCCCAAAGCCTCGAACTACGAATGGGACAGGTTAATTTGGATATTATATGACAAGGACTATGTAATGCAAGAAGCATGGGAATGGTATATGAAAGACTATAAAATGGCGTTTGAAAACAAAAAAAGATTATCTCCCGAAGACTACAGAAAAGGGCACTGCCTGTATCATAGATAACAGAAAATCGTGGATTCAAAAAACCACAAAAACGAATAGCTTTATGATAGAAAAAATAATGTCTAAACTTGGAATGGTCGTTTTATGGTGCATTGTCATCATATATGACATAGGTGTCATCACTCATATCTGCTCAGATATTATCGGTGTTGTCGTGCTTGTCATTTTGGCTGTTATATCGATTATTTTTGTACTCTATGCCAAAAGATACAAAATATGGTTCAAGAGGCAAGTCAAGATGCTTAGTACGATTTGCGAGAAGTCGCCCAATGATTCTCACATCATGCACGAAGAACAGTTAACCGAATCTTTTGATTCTGCCAACTTCTTCGTACAATACAAGCCAGAGACTAAGGAGTTCTTTTTCCGCAGCTATTATTACTTCATTTTTCCTGATTACGTTAAGACTTGGAGCAAGGCGGTTAAGGAGATCCAAGCACTTGTTTCTAAGGAAGCGCCTAAAACAAAAGTCGAAGTAAATTCTGTAGGTCAGATTGGCAAGGACTTCACGCTGATAATGTCTCCAAAAGATGCCAAGAAAAGTTTTTTGTTGTCTTTGGCTCATTTGTGCATCCGTCTGAGAAGCCAACTTCCATGCAATAACAAGATATTGATATACAAGTTCCATTTCAAGATAAAGGTGTTCGACACGATTTGCTATGGCGAGTTTGATGGCGTGAGAGTATCAAAGGCTATCACAATTTCTGCAGATGGCAACTATTGCGTAGCTAATGTCGAAATAGATGATTGCTTTCCAGAAGATTTCATCAAACTCAATCCCCCAATGTCCATCATCCTGCAATATGACTTGTATTCGATAGAAACCAATATGTTGGTTAGCAAAGAGGAATTCGATGCGCATTGGGAGAAATGCAAAGATTTATGTGAATCATAATCAATAGAGTACGGATTACAAATTCGATAGCACTATGAATTTTACAACTATAATGTTAGGACATAAAAAAGGCAAGTTAGGCTACAAGCTGATGTTAGTTACGACCCTTTTCAAATTTTTCCTGATTTACAACATGTAAAAGACAACAATCTCTTCCACATCGATGAAGGAGATGTATTTTATGACTTCATAGGTGACCAAGGACCATTAAGATTTATTTCCGATAACTTCAAAGATTTGTTGGAAAATAATGGAGTAAAGGGAGTTTCTTTTATCCCCATAAAAATATATGGTTCAAGGTTGCAATACTATGCTCTGTTAGAAACGCAAATAGATTCTATCTGTGAACATGATTCTGACGGAGACCATATTTATGGGACTTTCCAAATAGATTTCACCTCGTGGAATGGAGAAGAACTCTTTTATTTGAAAGATAGTGGGGCTATAGTTTGTTCTTTACGAGTTAAAGAACTCATTGAAAGACACAATATTTCAAATGTCTCTTTTGAAGGCTTAGATAAATATTAAGAATTGACTATGATGAAATTTATAACTATCAGCATATATATATCATTATGTATTTTGTTCGTTGGTTGCAAAAAAACAAATTCCTCCACAAACGAAATGTGTAATTGTTCTGTGGAGAGCATAGAGGATGAATTAGAATTGCTATGTTTAAAATCGAAAAATGATTCTATGACACTCTCCATGGAGATAACTTCTGACAACATGGTCAATGATTACAACTACAGATATTTGGGCTCATTACAAGTAAGCAGCAGAATGTTTGAGGTGTTACAAAAAACAGTATTGTCTGGTCAGTATAAAGATGCTCAACGAGCATTAGTTTCTATTAGGTTCTTCACAAATGGAAATTTATTCGGAGAATATACTGGATTGAACAACTTTTATTCCGTAAAGATTTCCTCTAACAATATCTGCATCTATAATGTAGAAACAAGAAGTAGCAAAAAAATCAATATGAAGGATTCGATACCACAACTATTATTCTTCCATTATAACGATAAGGATAGTTCTTCATGCGGAGACCTGTTCTACTTTCGCAAGAATTAGTTTTTTTGTATAGTTTGGATATAATCTGCATAACAGCATTGTTATTTTCCACAACTCTGTGCAATTATCCGGTTTTGTCATTTCAAGAGTATGGCAAAAGAACATATATTCATTGCAAACATGCATCTTTCCGTGTTGGAAAATCAATTGCTTAGTTCCATTTTTGCAGATTATATTTCTATTTTTGTCTAAATTACGACGGAATACAGCAGATATTCAAGGGATTTGGATGGATTATCAAAATAAAACGTTATTTTTGTAGTATAAAAACGATAAAAATATGAAGTTAAGCACTATGAGAGAAATAAATCCCAAAGAAACCACCCGTGCATATGCATTTGAGCTTTGGATGAAAGCCCCGATGCCAATGGTTACGTTTTTCAAGATTTTGGATGTCAGTCGTCTTGTTAAAATCAGCAAAAAGTCAGGTATGAAATTCAATATGCTGATGTGCTGGTGCATCGGCAAAGCGGCAAGCAGTATCAAGGAATTTTATATGCTGCCTGTCGGAGACAAATTGATGCAATATGATGCTATTGCGGTTAATACCATTGTTATGAACAAGGACAATGAGGTCAGTTCATGTGATGTGCCGTTTTCTGATGATTTGCAGCTATTCAATGAAGATTATCTGAAATTGACAATGGAAGTAGCCCGAAGCTGTGAGAACCACGATTTGACAGAAAGCATGGTAATAGGGACTTCCGCACTGGCCCAATATGAAATTGACGGTGCGGTAGGTATGTACAGCGGTATCTTCAACAATCCGTTTATGATATGGGGCAAGTACCATAAAGGTTTCTTCAGAACGACACTAACGGTTTCATTCCAATTCCACCACACTCAAATGGACGGGGCACATGCTGCAAAGTTCCTGGATCGCCTGCAGCAGGAAATCAATAAATTACTTGTGTAGCGATGATAATCCTAACTCGCTCTAAATTGGACTTTGATTGAAAATCAAGAAGTTGGGCGTTACCACCGTCTGACGTGTATCAGCTATCCTGACCATCCAGAAAATAACGTGAAGTATTACATAACCGTGTAAATAAAAAATTGAATTTCAATGATAGTACTCCTTAGGGAATACTATCATTGAATCGTAAAATTATAAATTATGATATTTGATAAAATAATAAAAGATTTACTTAATCTTAACTTTTTTTCTGAATATAAATTTAGAAAAAGAGACTCTTCCTTCTTGTTGAAGACAAAAGGTGGTAAGCAAATTATTGAGATGGATCACTGGATTGACGAAGCAACATCATCTCTCGTAATATACCCTATCTATGGTGTAAGATTCGATATTCTATCAAAATGGTTTGAGAAATTTAGTATGAAAAATTTGCAAGACCAAAGAGACGGAGCCAGTATCGATTTTTCTGGGGATATGCTATCTATGCAAGACAAGTTTTATTTCAACTTGAATGGGGAAAAATATGCAACCGATTTTAATGAATTACAAGCAAAAGTTCAAAAGTGTGCAGAATATGTCTTTTCAGAATATTCGTCACTTGATAAACTCTATAATAAAACAATATTGCCAATTTTAAACGGAGAGGTTTCTCTACCTGATGTTGGAGCTGACTGGATCTTTATTGATTTGGCTTTGTGTAAAATCGTAAATCCTTCAAATTTTCATAAGCTAAAACAGATAATTCTTTCCCATGTGAGAAAAATGTATATGTGTAAAGAACCGAACATATTGTATTATTATGATAATTTAGAAGATATTTTACAACATTTAGAATATACTCAATTATAAGTAGTGTTTTTTAGGATGCATATTCATTAGTGTCCCGATTTTAACGGGACACTAATGACTGCACATCATAACAACAATGAATATGTGGTATAAAGAAAAATATAGAATAGTAACAGAGAATCCATATAATAAGGAAAAATTAAATGGATTAGGTTTGGTTATTTACAGTGAATGGAAAGATTCGTTTGTAAACATCATCCAGAAAAATGAAATAAAGCATTTATTCCTGAACTATTCATTGGGATGGAAATGCTCAGACTATACTTTTTTACGATATATAAAGCCGATAGAAACATTAGAAATAATAGATACTCATTCTGTTGGAATTAAAAATGTTGAGCAACAGCATGAGTTGGTAACATTGTGTTTGAATTTACCCAATGCTAATGATATTGATTATCATGCATTTTACCATCTAAAAAATGTGTTTTGTTATGGTGATAAACGAAATGATTCTTTATTTTCTTGTAATAGTATAGAAAAACTATATATTGATGATTTTAAAATTGGGGATAAACATTGTATTGGAAATTTGAAAAACCTGAAAGATTTAACAATAGCTAATTCCAATATAACATCTCTATCTTTTGCGAAGGAACTATTGCAACTTAAAAGTTTAACTATACTAAATTGCAAAAAGGTACAGTCGTTTTCGGACATTTCTTTTCTTAGAAATTTAATAAGAATAGAGATTAGAGGCGTCAAAAACCTTCACGACATCAACTTTTTAGCAAACTCAAAAAATATTGAGGTTGTTATAATAGAAACAGATAAATTGGCTTCAATCAAGTCTTTGGCTGGTTTAAAAAGGATTAAAGCTCTTGCTTTATTTGGGAAAAATTTCTTAATAGAAGATATGGATTTGACACCGATATACAATTTAGAGCAGCTTTCAATGTTGGATATCCCGAACCGAAAATGTTACCCAGTAAAAATAAATTGTTATTGGAACTGGGATGATTATGGGAAAATCCGTAAAATTTGGTTGACTGAAAAATAAATTTACCAATTTTATTGAGATGAGGAGAGTGTAAAATAAGCTGCGTCAAGCTATAAAAGTTATAGTTAGACGCGGTTTATTTATATTTTTCTATACTTTCCTTAAGGGAATATAGTTCTTCTTATCCTCTTTTTGGGGTTCATTACCGAACGAATCTATCAGAACAATATGATTGGCATCCTTCACCTTGTAGAAGGTATGCTCACCACTTGAAGGATGCACAAGCATCAGGATGTTGTAGTCAAGCACTTGGAAAGTTCCTCTTAACCTTTCCTGTTTGTTCTACTTTTCAATGTTCTGACTGTATCAACAGATAGGTACCATCAGCATTTAATGTGAGTGTTGTCTCAACATTCGGTGGTAACACACCGTTATAAGTTCCTGCTATGGAATCCAAGCTAACTCTATTTCCCAAAACTGCCGTATATTCTTCAAGCTTGATAGAATCAATACCTGAATCATTTTGTTCTGTGCCGCATAATATATAAAGATGTAACAAATGAGATAACCAAAACTGCTATAATTATCTATTTCTTCTTCATAGCCATCATAAAAATAAAAAGTGCCCGCAATGTCAAACGAGTGGCATCACGGACACGGATGAATAGTTGAGAGTTGAATGAAAGTTAGTATGCTGAAACATTGTTGATGCACAGCCAAGTTCTTGTACTATCGAACACGATACGGAGACCGTTCGTCTTTACTTTATCGAAGCGAAGGATGCGCTTGTAGCCGATGACCGTTGTCTATTATTTCTTATTAATTTTCTTTTTAATTTCATTTGCCTCTTTAAATAGGCTATTAGCAATGCTATCTTTAATTGCTGCCATCTGTATCATTTCGATATGGTAGCGAATTGAGTCCTCGTAAGTATTTACATGAGCTCTCACATTCTCAATAACTTCTTTATTTGGGCATACAGAAAAGTTCTTTTCGATGTATCGAACATTTGGATCGTTAGATGGAAGAACCATCTTCAAAGCACGATATTTCAAGTCAGCCTCCTCCCAATCTTGATGCGCTCGCCATTGGTTGAGGTTGCCCCAAATGGAGATAACAAGAGATAGGACCAAGCCTCCGATGAAAAGAAGAACATACTTTGAAGTAGGCTCAAAGCGATGGGTTACAACTTTCTTTTGAGGTGAATTGTTCAACACTTCAAGTTTGTCCTGCAATGCCTTCGAGGAAACATCATTCTCTTGTCTCATTTGCTTGACTGCATCAACCAAGGACTTGCTTCGCTGCTCGTTTTGGGCAAGTTCAACCTTGATAAGGTCAGCAAAAACAACAATGGCATCTCTTAATTTGGATATTTTACCAATGACATCCTCTTCCTTGCCAAACATAGCAATGATTAATTTCTCCAACTTGGTTATGTCTGCACTTGCAGGAACGTTTTCCGTTCCTGCGTTCTTTGTGGAGTCAGAAAGTTCATCGACTTTCTGCTCCAATCTCTCAACTGTGCCGTAGATGGCTTCCAATAGTTCTTCTTTCATATTTCTTTTGTTGTTTGAATGGTTTGTAACTTGCATCAAAGGCTAAAGCCTCTTCTGCGTTTCTTCTTTTTCTTCTTGGATGATTCATCCTCTGGGAATTGCTCAAAGGTCTGAGCATTGGCTGGAGCAAAAAGTCCAATGGAAGAAATACCGTCCCAAGGATCCTGGCTGCTCTCCGTCATGAATGGCATCTGCTCATTCTTGTGACAGCCCTGCTCATATTGCTGAGCAGATTTGGCTCTTGCTGATACATGGTTCTCCATTCCCTCAAACCTTGCATTCAGCTTGCCAAAGCTATAGCCTCGGCTAATCTGCGTACCCTTGAAGCTATATCCGTCCTTACAGAATCGGATGCCTTGAACCTTGGTTCGCTCCTTGTCCTTATAGACAAACTCCAAGAGAACACCTCGCTTTGCAAGTTCATTCTTGAACTTCTGCCAACTATCAGTGCCTTTCAAGGCATCCTTGACGGCATTGTGAATCTCGTATTTTGCACGCTCCGCATTGCGCAATTTGCGAGTGTTAGTCTTGCTCTTGTCAGTTCCGTAAGTCAATCCATACTTGGATTTTAGAGCCTTGGTCACTTGCTCATTACGCCTGTAATCGTGGGCGTCTGATATGAGTTTGCCCTCATTGTTGATGCGGTTATACACGATATGACAATGTGGATTGTCCGTGTTGTGATGCCTTACGATAATGAATTGGGTATCGTTGATGCCCATCATCCGCATGTATTCAAGGGCTATCTTAGCCATGAAATCATCCGTCAAACGTGGCTTGTCCTCGGGCTTGAAACTGAGTGCAATGTGTCCCACAGGCTTCTTAATCCTTGGATTTAGCTGCCTCTGTAGCTCGAAACTTTGCGTTATCTCGGCATTCGTGCCGAGTAACACACCATCCGAGGCGATGATTTTCGCCTCGTCCTTGCCTGTAACATAGCGGATGCAACCACCAAATGAGCTTCCCTTCTTTAGCTTGCCTATCATGTCGTTGCCTCCTTCCTGCCTGTGTTTGACTTCGAGGCAGAGGTCGCTTGCCTGTATTCACAAAGGATGGTTTTCAACTTCCTCAACAAGTCCACCACATACACATGGGTTTCGTGGAAACCTCTCTGATGCGACAGCTTGGTAAGTTGGTTGAGGTTGTTCGCCATGCCAATGAGATTCTTGGCGATGGCTACCGTCTCAGCGTTGTGTCCGCTGACCACCTCGCCGTTCAAGGTGGACTCACGGATGTACTCCGCCAACTTGCGGTTGGCTTTCCTCGCCCTCAGTCTCAAAGCCTCGTAGCTTGGCTTCGAGAACTTCACCGTGACAGACTTCGACAGCTTGCGAACCCTGCCCGTAGGCGGTCTTCCGCCCTTTCTCTTGTCTTGTTCCTGTATGTTTGTCATTCTATATACTGATTACAGTTGTTACACTCACTTTCTGCGACCGCCGGGAGCAAAATTCCTCCGCCCTCATGGTGGAGCGAGGCGTTTTGGGGTTCCCAAAACATAACCTCGCTCCCTCTCAGAACACGTTAGTTGGAACTACTGCCTTTCAGCTATTCACGTCCAAGGTCGCAGACCTTAATTCTCACAATTTGCGCCAAGCCTCGAAGTCCTCTTCATAAAGGCTTAGGTGGTGGCGCACGATGTTCTCGATGATGCCCGATACGCTCATGCGCCTTCCTCCGAGGATGCGGACGACACGATCAAGACGGTCTCGTACATCGGAACTGACGAAGACTGGCTTGCGGTCGTCAATCCTTGGAACTTGGAGGAAGGTCTGCTGATACTCCTCCAGTGTTGCCTTGCGCTGCTTGCCGCTGATGCGCTTCTGTGGATTCGGTGGCGATTGAGCCTCGTTCGTTGATGTTTCCTCTCTATAGGGAGTTGTTGCAGCAACTTTCTCTACAATTGCTCTCAACTCTGGGTTCTCTACATCATCATAGAGAGAATTACAACTACTTGGATTGGCTTTGTTGCCATACGTAGATGGTTTAACAAAATCCAAATACTCTTTTTCCATCAGCTCCTTTTGCTCAGGAGCCAAGACTGCATCTTTTGTTCTTGCCATAGCTTATGCTGTTTTATTTGTTAGTATAGTGGTCACGGTTTGCACCATTGACCGATTGTCGGGTGCAAAGTAAGTGTACTGAGTGCAGCCATGCAACTGATTGGGTGTAACGTGGCAATTTAGTTGTGGCTTGCTTATTTGCATACCGAGATAGTTGTGAGAACTTCAACGTATTTCTCAACTCATCATTGTTCATGT
>OGNQ01001265.1_pt1 | contig 18550 bp, 14 predicted proteins | sample 1573481 | NCBI WGS metagenome assembly OGNQ01 (sample SAMEA2581920, study PRJEB24529) | metagenome | biome: Human gut stool | place: China | collected 2011 | reverse complement strand
ATATTTCTGACTTATTATCTATAAAATATTGAGTAATAATCGGTTGTAAATACTAGGTGTGTAAATCACTCACCAATATCAATATTCCAGATGGTGTGACAAATATTGGAGATGATGCATTTAAATACTGTTGGTCACTCACCAAGATCAATATTCCGAATAGTGTAACATATATTGGAAAATGTACTTTTATGGGATGTAAAAACATTCTACCCCAAATTAAATCTGATATCAAAAAACGTTTGGGCGAATTATATTTCTAATAGAATCCAAGCGCAAGAAGCGCGAAAACATATTGAAGAAATACCCTGATTTGGTGATTGCCTATGTCTCCTTTATTGTGCTTATACAGTGTGGGGTACGGCGATAAGATATGGAGAATTTATATCTTGCGGTGTAAAACTTACACAAGTTAAGGTATATTAGGCTAATTATTAAATTCCAAAATCAATGGAACGTGAGGTGATAGATAGATTTAGAGGTTGCATATATGGCCAGGCCATTGGCGATGCCTTAGGATTGGGGACGGAATTCATGACAGATGAGGACATTGCTTGGAAATATCCTCATGGACTCAACACTACAAACAGATATACCAAGACAGACATCGGAAACGATGGAAGATTGGCGACTGAACGGACGATACCGACATGATGCAATGCATTGTTGATGCGGTCATTGAAGACAAAGGTGTTAATTTTTACAACATCGCCCGACACTTCAAAGACTGGGCAATGGCATTCCTATGGGTATTATTCGGTTGTCGTGCATATTGATGTAGCTTATGTCGTCGGCACAGAGCATGCAAAGCTCGTCGCCTTTCGTGATTAGGAAGCGTTCGCGGTATTGGCGTGTGTCGTTAAGCACTCCGTGCAGAGGACTCTCTACGGCAGATTGTTGTATATTGCGGTTAAGCCGCAGTTTGTTCCCAACACTACAACAACCCCTTAATAAACTGAGCACAGCTTTTGCAGATTCTCTTCGAAGTGTTCTTTGTCGATGGCGCTGTTCTTTAGTGTAGAGCGATAGTTGTATATTGTTTGTAGCGAGTAGGAGAGGATGCCGGCAATCTTAGGACTTTCCGTTACGCCCAGTCTTACCAAGGCTGCTACACGCAAACTTGGAGTCAGCTCATTGTCTTCCTTAAGCTCGATTTGTGCCTCGGGTATCAGCAGTGAGTTCAGTTCATTTACAAACGAGGGATAGAGCGAGAGGAAGATTTTGTCGAACTGCGAGAAGAAGTTCTGGCTCTCCTCAGTGCCTCGCTTTGAAGATGAGAGAATGCTCAGCAGTTCGTTCTGCTGATTGGCTTTAATTTTACGTATTACCAGTTTGCGCTGACTGTCCAACCGCTCAATATACTGATAGCAGAGCATGATAAAGGCATTAGCCATCAACTCACGCTTTGTGTTGGTGTTTTCAAGCTCATCATTTGCGTCCCGAAGTGCTTTGTTTGAGTCCTTAAGCTCATCGTTTGAGCCCTTAAGCTCGTTGTTAGAGTCTTTAAGTGCTTTGTTGGAGTCTTTAAGCTCGTTGTTAAAGTTCTTAAGTTCATTGTTATTGTACTTAAGTTCATTGTTGTTGTATTTAAGCTCATCGTTAGAGTCTTGAAGTGCTTTGTTTGAACTCATTAGCTCATCGTTAGAGTCTCGAAGTGCTTTGTTTGAGCCTTTAAGTTCATCGTTAGAGTCCTGAAGTGCTTTGTTTGAGCCTTTAAGTTCATCATTAGAGTCCCGAAGTGCTTTGTTTGAGCCCTTAAGTTCATCATTAGAGTCCCGAAGAGTTTTGTTTGAGCTCGTCAGTTCGTCATTGGAGTCCTGAAACGCTTTGTTAGAGTTTATCAGTTCATCGTTTGAGTCTTGAAGTGCTTTGTTGTCCTTTAGCTGTTGTTTGTTGGTAGCGCTCAACTTTTCAGTCAAGGCTTTCAGTTCCTTCTCCGACAGTTTCAACAAATCTTTTTTCCGGTTGACGTACACTACTGCTGCTGCAATGACAACCAACAGCACAAGTATACATATTATCGTTACGTTTTTCCAGATGGCTTCCTTTTGGAGCTTTTCATTGTAAGCTGACAATATTACATGCAGGTTGGTATACAGCTCTACCCGTTGCAGACGACTATTGTATACATGTGCGTCTTTCAATGTTTGATTGATATATTTCCGGGCTTTGTCAAGATCATTTTTGTTTTTATAAAGCAACAGAGCAACATCCTGCAATGCCAGACTCTCATTGTTAGCCGACATTACATCGCTAATGGCAGCAAGCAGCAGATAACGCCTCTGCTGCTCCCACAGTTTATTGTTGCCGTAAGCCTTTGACAGAGCGTATGCCGCCCTGCCGTACATGCGGTTTTCGGGTCCGAACATTTGCATTGCCTTATTCAATGAAGCGCTAATCTCATTGATACTCCTGCCTGAGTAAAAGAGGTTAATACCCTTCATGTAATAATACATTGCACTATTCTTCGGACAGTAGTATAGAGCCTTGCTGATATATTCCTTGAACAGTTCGTTATAATGTTGGCTGAACTCCATTTTCTGACAATGTGCATTCAGATTGTAATAAAGTGAACTCTGGGCGCAGTAGAAAAGGAAATTTTGCTTTGGATCTGATTGTGATATCTCGATTTTGTCCAGACTTTCCTTCGCCTCAATATAGAAGCCTCGTTCAATCAGCAGACTTGCCTTTGTAATCAGGAATCGGTTGCAATAATCAGAATTGCCAGTCTGTTTGGCAAGGCTTATTCCCCTTTGGACATACACCATTGCCGAGTCGTAAACGTATAGACTATACTCGTTTGCCAACTGTTCATATATGCGTAGCTTGTCTGTTGCAGCGGTCACGAATTTAGCTCCAAGCTTAATGTCTTTTAGCCTTTTTTCTTTGATGACATCATAATCCGCACTATGGGCTATTACTGAGTCTAATCTTTCGTAAAGTTTGTTATTGTCTGCGCGAGCATTAATGATCGACAGACAGATAGTTATGGTCAATATCAATGTCCTCATAGGTCTTTGAATATTTAGATCTTCCTTTTTTATCTACAAATTTATAGATTTTTTATTAGATATATTATATGTATTTTCTACTTTTTTTAAATCGTTTTTTTTAGATTCTTACTTACCCCCCCATTTTACGTTGTGTAAGTTGCTGTTTATCTGGTAGTTGTGAATTCATCATATTACTCATACTTACTTGAAGCTTACTCAATGCACTTTAACCTCCAGAATGTATATACCTTTGCACCGAAAATTTTGAGAGGCGCAAATTCCGAATTTAGAAGAAACGTTTTGATTGAAATAATAATACGTATAATACGATAAAATCAAAAAAACTTTTTTAATGATGTCAATGAGATTTTTCAGGAAAATTTGTTTTGTCGTAACTCTCTTGCTTTTGGCTATGCCAATGGTTGCAGCAACCGCAAATGGTGTTGACAAAAGCGAGAAGAAGGTTTGGCAAGATTCAGATCCGTCTAAGGAGAATTATTTTAACAACCGTCGTGCTCTCGTAGGACCGGGATGTACAATCAATAGCATTGGTGATGGTGTTCAGGTGGTTTCTGGAACAGCTAATCTTCAGAACCTTTGCAACGAGAATATGGATGATTATGCTACGATTCCGGCGCTTGCTGATGTTACCGTTTTAGGAAGTCCTATTATCAGCGTTAAGGACAATCAGCATTGTTATGCTGGTGGTACAGAGGCTGGTTTTGTCATTTGTGCAACAGAGGCAAGCATCCTTACTCTCGATTTAGTACAGTTCTATAAGATTCAGTTCCTTAAGGACGGAGAAAAAGTAGACAAGCCCCAGTCGATCTCTACCGGTAAGTCTGTCACTGGTCTTGGACTGTCGTTGCTGACAATTCCTGGTTCTGGTCAGGTTAACAAATTGTATATGGCAACTGCACCTGGCGATTTTGATGAGATTAAGCTCGTTCAGTGTGGAGTTGATGCTAAAGTGCTCTCTGCTATAAATATCAAGTATGCGTTTGTAGGCAAGGCTCGTGAGTATACTATTACCAACAATAAGGAGAATGGTATTTCTAAATACGCTGAAGAGCAGGGTAGAAAGACGTTTACTCTGGATGCGCAAGGCAAAGAGCCAACTCACACATTAGGTGAGGTGTCACGTGGTGATGTGATTGATGAGGATCTTGACAATGGCTATGCTGCTGTTGTAGGAGCATTAGTTCCAGTATCAACTCCTGTTACTGTTGTTGCCAAACCCAGTGATGGCAAGGAAGCATTCCCTAATGGAACGGAAGTGGGATTCAAGTTTAATGGATTTAATCTCGCCAATCTTTCGGTAGGCTCTGGCGTTGAACTCACACTTTTCAACAAAGAGGATAAAGAAATAGGCAAGTATGACATCTCTGATAAACTCCTTGGTCTTGGACTGATTGAGGATACCAAGGACGGTGAAGTCGTTATGAGAGCTCCTGCAGCTTTCTCAGCAGCAAAGATTTTCTTCAAAGGCATAGGAATAGAAGTTGGTGGTACCTCTGTCAACTACGCCTTTGTGCGCATGGCTCCCGATGCAGCTTCTCATCATTGTCCTATCAATGCAACATCAAGTCGTGACGTATCTGGAAGTGTCAATCAGTTCCAGTTGCAACACAATGATACCGTACAGGTAAAATGGTCGATTGTAGATCGTCCAACAGGTTCAAATGTTGAATTGAACACAGAAACTGGCCTGGTTTCTAATCTTGATATTCCAGGCAAATATGTGTTTAAGGCAACAGTTCTTAAAGATGAAGGCAGAAGCGAAAAATGTTATGAAGAGACTACCCTCAACTATGCCCCCAAATATGTTGCGGAGGAACACGGAGTGAATATCCTTGTCAATAAGGAGGGTGAGGAGCCTAAATATATGTTGAGCGATAAGTTTGGCGGTGGTTTGATACAGATATTCGATAGAATGATGAACTGCTCAGCCATACTTACTACTTCTCTCAACGATTTCGCCTATCGTGAGCCAGGCGTTGTAGTGGCTGCCAACAAGGGTCTCGTTGGCATCAAGACTGCTGATGGCTCTAACTTTGCTGATGGTTTGAATGGTAATGCAAGAGCTTTCAATGGCAAGATGAAGGTTGGTTTTGTGGTATCTGCCAAGGCTACCGGACTCGATGCTAATGTGCTTAAGCTCTACAACATCAAGCTCTACAATAAAGGCAAGGAAGTGACTGGAGATGTAACAACCCATTGGGATGCCATCTCAGCCGGACTTATCGGTAAAGAGGAAACACGTAAAATGTGTCTGAACGTTGAAGTGCCCGCGGGCTCTGTGTTTGATGAGATTGTACTTTATAACACAGACGTTCTTTCTGCCGACCTCTCACAGCTCAATATCTACTATGCGTATGTAGCCGATGCAGATGCCGACAATGCTACAATAAATCCCGTTTACGGCGCTCAGGTGGTATCTACAAACAATACCAATGCATCAATCGACTTTGCAAACACTCAGATGGTCCAAGTTGCCAACATTGGCAACGGCTACAACGAGTTGAGCAATTTGATTGACGACTCGATGGATACATACCTGACTCTCCCGTTGGGTGTAGACTTGGGAGGCTCTACAATCTCAGTCAATATGGGTAAAGTAGTTGATAAGGGACAGCAGCTTGTTATGGTAACCCAGAATCTGGCTTTAGGATTGGGTGCAAGTCTGGGCGAAGGTCTTAAGTTGACCACCTATCTTGATGATGAGAAGCAGGAAGAACTGACAAGCTGGAAGGTTCTTGGTGCTGATGTTATTGGCAGTAAGGGCGACAGCTATGCCGTGCTTAATCCTACCAAGTCGTTCGATCAGGTTCGTATCACACCTGTCAAGGCGCTCTCTGCTCTTGAGAATCTTCAGATTAAGGGCTTCGCTCTGCGTACCGACATGAACGACGACGGAACCCTCAACGGATACGACGACCTTCTGGTTCTTGATGAGGACAATACTCTTGCAGTTACTAAGTCATACACTGGAGCCAAGATGCTGTTGCACCGTACATTCACCAAGAGTGCTGACAACAACAAGAAGGGATGGAACTCTATCATTCTTCCCGTCGATATGACAGCTGCTCAGGTTAAGCAAGCTTTCGGCGATGGTGTACAGATGGCAAAGTTCGACCGTTTGGAGAACAACTGGATAAAGTTCTCTACAGTAGACGTTGCCGGTGAGGACGTAGTGCTGAAGAAGAATACACCTTATATAATATATCCTACGCAGAAGCCGCTCGGCAACTATTCATACACTATCGACGGTGTTACGCAGATTCTCAATGGTCCAGTATATGTAGCCGATGGCATCAACTACGATGATCAGACATCTAATCTGACACACACGGTAAATGGCGGAGGCATGACCTATACCGGTTCGTACAGCAATCCGACTGCGGTGTCAAAAAATTCTTATATGTTCAGCAAGGGCGACCTGGTTCACACAAATAAAGACCATACTGTAAAGGCTTATCGTTGCTGGCTTAAGGAGGATATGCACACGGGCAAAATGTTGATGTTCTCAATTAACGGTAACGGCATAGACGGAACAACCGGCATCCACGTGATTGAGGAGAACAAGCAGAATACAAACACCGGCATCTACAACCTTGGCGGTGTGCGCATGAGCACCAACAATATCGATAAGTTGCCGAAGGGTGTGTATGTTGTTAACAACAAGGTAGTGGTAAAGAAATAATATTATAACTGCATTATGAAAAAGAAGAAATACGTAGCTCCGGAGATTAGCGTTGTCGAAATGGAGCCTTTACAGATAATGGCTGGAAGCCTTGAAAGCGACCGTGGCTGGAGTCCCGACGGTGACGAAAAGAATGGATTCGGCATCGTAGAAGAAGGGGATGGAGATTATAGTGACGATGATTTCTAACCTTTAGACAACTAAAGAACTCACTATTTTATTAAAGTTGAACGCCCTGCAAGTGTGAAAGCATTTGCAGGGCGCTTTCTTTGTTATTGCTGTCCGGTAAAACCGTTGTTTGGCGGTTTGCAAACGATTGCGTATGTGTGCGAACACACTAAGGGTTGATGTAAGTCAATAATAGGCGTTTTTATGCGAAAAAAGAGTGTAAACACTTGTTTGTGTACGCAAACAATTGTAACTTTGCATCGTCAAAACAAGGGAACCGTGAGGCAACCGCTTGACTAACAACATTAGGTAAAAGGTATTGAAAGGATAATTCAATAGGAAAGTCTTAAGGGTAAAGAAGATTCAGGACGACATCAGAAGGTAAAAGATTAGGATAACTTCAATAGGAAGGTATTAGAAAAAGGTAAAAGATAGAAGGATAACAACACCGAAAGGGTATTAGGTAAAGGTAAAAGATTGAACAAGAGAGGATGACTTCTGATAAGGTATTATAAAAGGTGAAAAGTAAAGGGTAACTTTGGTAAAGGTATTAAGTTTTGAAAGGTAAAGAAGTTTTTAGGTAAAGATTGTCAATAAAAGGTATATAGTTTGGTAGTTTTAAAGGTTAATAAGTAGAAAGGTTATGTTGATGACGGTAATGATGAGCCTATTTGCAGCGACTGCTGCAATAGGAATGTGGGGAGAAGACAACGATAAATAGTCTTTCTCGCCACTCAAAATGAGACGGGAGTCTTGTTAAATAGTCGAGAAAATAAAAAAGTTAATAAATAAAGTTTGGTCCACCGCAGCGTTCGTTGCGGTGGATTTTTGTTTTTATTATTGCCCTACTTGTTAATAGGACAGCGTAGGTGGCGCATTTCGTGTCCGCCCCACATGGCATCGTTGCAGTACTCGAAGCCTACTGAGCGGTAGAGGCGTTCGGCGTTGGGGTTGCCTTTGTCTACGAGCAGCGCTGCGGGCAGGTTGAGGCTTGCAGCATGTTCCGAGGCACGCTTCAGCAGTTGGCGAGCGATGCCGCGACGACGATATTCGGGGTAGATGGCTAATGAGTCGAGATAGAACTCGCCCGCCTCAGTCTCGTCGTCCATCTGCGAGTAGTCCATCTGGAGCTGTCTGAGTGCCTCTTCCTGGAAACGGCGGCGCAAGCGGCGCAGGTCGGCTCCGTTGTAGCCTACGATAGCACCGGCTACCGGTGCATACTCCACGTTGCCCTCTGTAGCTTCCTCGTCGACAGCTACGAAGGCGTTGCGCCAGCTGTACTGCGAGTCGTCCATGAGTACGAGGTCGAGCATCATGTGGTAGAAATCGTCGAGCGTGTGCTCCTTGCCAGCCAGATACTGGCAGCACTCTTCCGTCATCGCCGTCATAATGAGCTGTGCGATGTCGGCTGCGTGCGCTGGTGTTGCGGGAATAATAGTCATAAAAGTAGTTTTCTTTTTCCGACAAATTTAAGCAAAACTCCGCAGACCAACAACTATTTTGACATATATTAAGACGTGTGAAGTAGGTGGCGTGGTGTTGTGTTCTGTAAAATAAAATCCACTAAAACGTTTGTTTATATGGATTTAAATGCCTAACTTTGCAAAACTATCAAACCATTTTTGTTAAATCAGGTAGTGGCAAGAATGGTGTAATTAGCGAAAATAGTATAAAAAGACAGATGAATGAGAATTCCGGCAGCAGGAACAGTGTCGGGGTTCTTGTTTTTTTGTTATTGTAATGTAAAATATTAATTAACAAACAAAAGAATCATGGCTTACATGTCACAAGAAGGCTACGACAAGCTCGTTGCCGATTTAAAGCAGCTCGAAACAATAGAGCGTCCGAAGGCTTCTGCAGCTATTGCAGAGGCTCGCGACAAGGGCGATTTGAGCGAGAATGCAGAGTACGACGCCGCTAAGGAGGCGCAGGCTCATCTTGAGGAGAAGATCAATCGCTTGAAGGTTGCTATCTCTGAAGCAAAGATTATTGATACATCGCGTCTGAGCACCGACTGTGTTCAGATTCTCTCGAAGGTGGAGATGGTCAACCTCGCCAACAACGCTAAGATGGCCTACACCATCGTGAGCGAGAGTGAGGCTAATCTGCGCGAGGGTAAGATTTCGGTCACTACACCTATCGCACAGGGTCTGCTCAACAAGAAGGTGGGCGACGAAGTGGAGATCAAGATTCCGCGTGGCACTATCCGTCTGCGCATCGAGAACATCACATTCGCATAACACCTGAGTGTGGCTTGTCCGCACATCGCAGAGAGCGTAAGAAGCAGCCGATTGGGCGCACCATAATACGTTAAAAGCCAGAAGTCGCAGACTCGGAGTCTGAGGTTTCTGGCTTTTGCGTATATAAAAATATGTGTGAATGCGTGCGCTTATCCGTTATTTTTACTAATTTTGTAGAAATAAACATTTAAAACCTATTGTTATGGATATATTCTCAAAAATCGCCGCAGGCGAGATTCCCAGCTATAAGTGTGCTGAGAGCGAACAGTTCTACGCTTTCCTCGATATCAACCCGTTGGTGAAGGGTCACACACTCGTCATTCCGCGCCGCGAAGTAGACTACATCTTCGACATGGAGGATGAGGAGATTGCCGAGTATCAGGTGTTCGCAAAGAAGGTGGCTGTAGCCATCAAGCGTGCCTTCCCGTGCATCAAGGTGGGCGAGGCAGTGCTCGGACTCGAAGTGCCGCACGCACATATCCATCTCATCCCGATGCAGTCGGAGAAGGACATGCTCTTCTCTAATCCGAAGCTGAAGCTCTCGGAAGAGGAGTTCCGCGAGATAGCTGATAAGATATACACCGAGTTCAAGAAACTGTAACACCCCCAAACCCTGCAATATGAAGAGAAACATCGCCATTATCCTTGCCGGTGGAGTAGGCTCGCGCTTGGGCATGTCCACACCGAAACAGTTCTTTAAGGTGGCAGGCAAGATGGTCGTGGAGCACACCATCGACGTGTTCGAGCGCAGCCAGCACATCGACGAGATAGCCATCGTGTCGAACCCGGCACTCGTTGCCGACTTCGAGAACATCGTGCTGCGCAACAAGTGGCGCAAGGTGAAGAAGATACTGAAGGGCGGAGCCGAGCGCTACTACTCGTCGCTCTCTGCCATCACCGCCTACCAGAACGAGGATGCCAACCTCATCTTCCACGACGCGGTGCGCCCGCTCGTCAGCCAGCGCATCATCGACGACGTGGTGAAGGCACTTGACACGCATCGTGCCGTGAACGTTGCCGTACCGTCTGCCGACACAATCATTGAGGTCGACGGCGACTTCATCACGAACATCCCCGACCGCTCCCGTCTGCGCCGCGGACAGACTCCGCAGGCGTTCGACCGCCAGCTGATATCCGATGCTTACGACAAGGCACTCAAGGACCCCAACTTCCGCACTACCGACGACTGCGGCGTGGTGCGCACATACCTGCCCGAAGAGCCTATCTTCGTGGTGCGTGGCGAGGAGAGCAACATGAAGCTCACCTATCGCGAGGACACCTACATGATGGACAAGCTGTTCCAGCTGAAGAGCACCGAGCCCAACGACGTGCAGATTGGTGCAGACTCGTTCCGCGGAAAGGTGGCAGTGGTGTTCGGCGGAAGCTACGGCATCGGCAAGAACATCGTCGAGATGCTCGAGCAGAGTGGTGCTCATGTGCACTCGTTCTCGCGCAGCGCAACGCACACCGATGTAGGCGACGACAACCAGGTGGCTCTTGCTCTGTCTGCTGTGGAGCAGAAGGAAGGACACATCGACTACGTCATCAACACCGCCGGCGTGCTCAACCGCGAGCCGCTCGCTTCGATGGAGTACGACACCATCCTGAAGGCGGTGCAGACCAACTATATGGGTACGGTGAATGTGGCTCTGCGCTCACGTCCTTACCTGCAGCGCACTCGTGGCAAGCTCATCTTCTTCACATCCAGCTCGTACACTCGCGGTCGCGCCTTCTATAGCATCTACTCGTCGACAAAGGCTGCCATCGTCAACTTTGTGCAGGCTGTGGCGCAGGAGTGGGATGCCGACGGTATCAGCATCAACTGCATCAACCCTGAACGTACTAAGACTCCGATGCGCCAGCAGAACTTCGGCGTGGAGCCCGACGAAACGCTGCTCATGCCGGAGCGTGTGGCTGAGGCTACGCTGCGCACCCTGCTCACCGACTGCACGGGACAGGTGATAGACGTGCGCCGACCAGTAGCCAACTAATTAGCTTGTCAACTCGTCAACTCGTTTACTCGTCAACTCGTCAACTTAAAAAATGAATTATATAAACGAATTCAAACAGCGCAACCTCCGTCGTGCGCAGCTCAAGCAACTCTCCATTCTTGAGGAGATAGACCGCATCTGTCGCAAACACGACATCAAGTACTGGCTCGACGGAGGCTCTCTGCTTGGTGCCGTGCGCCATGGTGGCTTCATCCCGTGGGATGATGACATAGATATAGCGATGACACTCGACGACTCGCGCCGCTTTGCCGAGGTGGCTCCCAAGGAGCTGCGCAGCGGACTGGTGCTGCAAACGCCCGAGACGGAGCACACCCGCGAACCTATAATGAAGGTACGCGACCTCAATTCGTTCTATGTCGAAGGTACGGAGGACTTCTCGCTCGACTACTCGAAGGGACTCTTCGTCGACATCTTCCCGTTTATCCCTTACCCTAACGTCTCGCGCAGCTTCTGCAAGCGTTACGGCAAAGCGATGTCGAAGTGCTACTCCATACTGCACCACTCGCACCAGTATTCGTGGCGTGCCACGTTCGAGTTGTTCTACTTCGGTGCGAAGTATCTCTTCTGCAAGTCGGTGTGGGCTGCGGCTTTCGCTCTGCGCAAGCGAGACACCTACATCTCCAACGTGCTCATCAACAACGGCTACGGCATCATGCACCGCCGCGACTGCCTCTTCCCGCTCTCCACTATCGAGTTCGAAGGCAAGCGTTTCGCTGCGCCTGCCGACCCCGACGCTTATCTGCGCGACCTCTACCGCAACTATATGGAGGTGCCGCCGAAGGAGAAGCAGAAGGTGCACGCCGTGTTTATCATGCCCGAGCTGATTGAGGAGACGGAAGTCAAGAAGTGACATAATTATTTTGCTGAACTTTCGCAAGTTCAGAGAATTCAGTAGTTAAGGAGTTAAGAAGTTCTTGCAAGCAAGCGGCAAAGCCGAGCGAAGCCAAATGCTTATAATGCTATATCAAGCAAAAAAACTAATGGCTTAACTCCTTAGCGACCGTAGGGCGCGACAACTCCTTAACTTCTTAACTACTTTCATCTGCGAAACTTAAATTATTTTATAAAGAATGAATCAGACCGAAACCGTAGCGGTGGTGATGTGTACATACAACGGAGCGAGTCGACACCTTGCAGAGCAGCTCGACTCGCTCTTTGCGCAGACACTGAAGCCGAAGGAGATAATAGTGCAGGACGACTGTTCTACCGACAACACTATGGAGTTGCTCGCCGACTATGCTCGCCGTGCGCCCGATGGGGTGCAGATGCGTGTGTATCAGAACGCGCAGCAGCAGGGCATCAACCGCAACTTCTTCTCTGCCATGCACCGCGCCACCGCCGACCTCATCGCCGTCTGCGATCAGGACGACATCTGGCTGCCAACGAAGCTCGAAGAGCAGTGCGCCGCCATCGGTCAGAACATGATGTGTGTCTGCCGTTCGGTGCCGTTCACCGAGACTGGTGCTGAGGTGCGCTACGACAGTCGCCGACCCAACTGCAACCTCATCCGTCTGTTCTATGCCTCGATGATGGGCCACTGCCAGGTGTTGCGTCGCGAGTTGCTCGACGTGATACCCACCGAGGAGGAGTGTCCCGAGATATACCGCCGCACATGCTACGACGTGATGACCGCTACAGCTGCTGCGGCTCTCGACAGCATCGTGCTCATCGACCGTGTGCTTGTGCGCCAGCGTCGCTACGCCGAGGCTGCCACATACGTGGGTGTCGACACCCATCGTGTGCGCTCTGCCGACAATGCTGCCTACATGGTGTGGTACGGCGTGCGCAATTATTCGAGGGTGAAGCCTCGTATGAATGCCCACTTCGCTGCTCGCCGCGACTTCCTGCTGTGGGTGGAACGCAAGTCGAAGGCAACTCCCTCAGTCCCCACCACCGACAATGCAATCTTTCGCGATGGTTTGCGACTGCTCAATTACGAGACGGGTAGGGGATTGAAGGCGTTCTTCGGCTTGCAGCGCATGTATGTGCGCTATCGTCACCGCATCTTCTACACACACGAGACCGACCCTGTGGCACTTCTGCGTGCGTTGCTCCATCCGTTCATGCAGATATACAACTACCGCTATCTATGAAGGTTTATTTCTACCATACGCAGAACATACAGTATTGCCTACGTCGCATGGCGGAGGGCGAGTTCCCGTCGCACTTTCTCTACGGAGCGTGCCACCTTGCCGACAACGGCATCGACGTGGTCTACCACCGTTCGCCGAAGCACGAACTCTCCCGATTGAAGACTGCGCTCTACACGGCGTGGCGTGTGCTCACGTGTCGCGAGCACTACGACGCTCTCTACGCCACCCACTACAAAGGACTCGAACTTGTGGTGCTGCTGCGTGCCCTCGGCTTGTTCCGCAAGCCCATCATCGTGTGGCACCATCAGCCCATCGTGAAGTCGAAAAGTCGCCTGCGCGAACTGCTCGGTCGCTTCTTCTACAAAGGTTTCGACCGCCTAATCTTCTTCTCGCAGAAACTCGTCGACGACTCGCTGAAGGCTCCGAAAGCCGACCCCAAGAAACTCGTCGTTGGGCATTGGGGTGCCGACCTCGCCTTTTATGATAAGATAAAGGCGGAACTCAAGGCAGAGCAAATCTCACCATCTCACCCCCTCACCCCCTCACCATCTCACCCCCTCACCCCCTCACCGTCTTTCATCGCCACGGGCAAGGAGCAGCGCGATCAGCCCACGCTCATCGAAGCGTTCAACCGCACCGGTCGCCACCTTATATTATATATAGGTATCAATCCGAACCCTAACGTGCCCAACCCCAACCTCGAAGCCGTGGAGCGTTGCGAGCCAGCCGACAACATCGACGTGGTGAAGATTTGCGGACTGCTGCCTTACGAGATAGCGCGCGAGGTGGCGAAAGCCGACTGCGTTGTCATCTGCTGCCACCGCACACGCTACACCGCCGGACTCACCACCGTGGTGGAAGCACTCGCCCTCGGACTCCCCATCATCTGCAGTCGCAATCCGCAGATACCCGTCGACTTCGACCGCCTTGGCTGTGGCATCTCCGTTGAGTATGGCGATGTTGAAGGCTGGCAGCGAGCCGTCGAATACATAGCCACTCACCCCGACGAGGTACGCCTGATGGGGGAGCGCGGTCGCGCTCTTGCCGAGCAGATGTTCAACGACGAATGCTGCGCAAAGGAGGTTGCGGAGTGGATTAAACAATTTAGTTTGTAAAAATTACAACTATTCCTTTGCGGTTTCAAACTTAATCTGTATCTTTGCAGATATAAAGTATAATTGGCTAAAAATAATCATTATGAAAGAATTGAAAGGAACAAAGACAGAGCGCAACCTGCAGGAGGCATTCGCAGGTGAGTCGCAGGCACGCAACAAGTACACATACTACGCATCAAAGGCTCGCAAGGAGGGTTATGAGCAGATAGCTGCTCTCTTCGAGGAGACGGCGCAGAACGAGAAGGAACACGCAAAGATGTGGTTCAAGTATCTGCAGGGTGGTGCCATCAAGGACACGATAGAGAACCTGAAGGATGCTGCTGCAGGCGAAAACTATGAGTGGACTGACATGTATGACCGCATGGCTAAGGAGGCTGACGAGGAAGGCTTCACAGAGATTGCTGCCGCTATGCGTGGCGTAGGTGCTATCGAGAAGCATCACGAGGAGCGCTATCGCAAGCTCTTGCAGAATATCGAGGACGGCGTAGTGTTCTCTCGCGACGGCGATTGCATCTGGCAGTGCCGCAACTGCGGTCACATCGTTGTAGGCAAGCAGGCTCCAAAGCTTTGCCCGGTGTGCAAGCATCCGCAGGCGTACTTCGAGCTGAAAGCAGAAAACTATTAAAAGTAAAAAGGTAAAAAAGTAAAAAAGTAAAAAGTAGGAGGTATGGGCATCTTGCCCATACCACGCTGCCCCAAAACTTTTAAAAGTAAAAGAGTAAAAAAGTAAAAAGTAGGAGGTATGGGCATCTTGCCCATACCACGCCACCACAAAGCTTTTAAAAGTAAAAGAGTAAAAGAGTAAAAAGTAGGAGGTATGGGCATCTTGCCCATACCACGCTGCCCCAAAGCTTTTAAAAGTAAAAGAGTAGAAAAGCTCTTAAACTAACCGTTTCCGCAAAACTTTTGCTTCAAAAGTTTTGCGGAACGAAATAAAAAGCGTACCTTTGCACTCGCAAAACGCCAATGCCCAGATGGCGGAATCGGTAGACGCGCTGGTCTCAAACACCAGTGGGGCAACCCATCCCGGTTCGAGCCCGGGTCTGGGTACTGTAGACGACTAAGAGTTGATTTCAACGCTTAGTCGTTTTTTTATGCACTTTCCCCAATATTCCTCCGTATGTTCCAGATTTGGTTTAAATAATATCAGTTGCGTAAAAAATCTCCCATATCTCCCATTTTCGGATTTCTGCCGTTCTAACTCGCTGATTGTGAGCGGTAAGCGAAACCCCAATAGGCTGGTAGATATCTGAAAAATGTCAGTATCTCCCAGCCCATCTCCCAGCCTTATCTTCCATCCGATTACCACGCTATGACAACATCGTTGTCCTGCTACGGCAATGTCGTTGTCCCGCTACGGCAATATCGTTGTCCTGCTACGGCAATATTGTTGTCCTGCTACGGCAATATTGTTGTTCTGCTACGGCAATATACCAATTGAATTTCGTTGACGCACCAGGCTACGAATACAAGTGAAGTAAGGCTCAAAATTATCCTTTTTTCGTAATTGTTGCGTTGATTTATTTAAGTTTTTTCTTTTATGACAGGACTTTTTATTACTTTTGTGGGGTAATATATGATGTATGGATTTGATGCCATTCGTTAAGATTACAAGTTAACAGATTGTCGAACTTAAAATTGATTTAATAAGAAACAGATAGATACACAAGAATGAAACGCTAAGGATTGAGCTGTTCTCAGAATAGCCTTTCCTCAACAGAGACTAAAACAGAGGTTCACCTCAAATTTTTTTACCAAGCGTTTCCGTTCTATACATTTTGGATATTGAGCTTTAATGCTCTTGTTCTCTAATCAAGAATACCGCCAAACATTCAACGTACGAGAACAAGCAGTAGGAAGGTTCACGCTTATAGGCGTGGACTGTTCCTTGCTTGTTGTACGTGTAGGTCACTTGGCGGTAACCTTTGATTAAGCAGGCATAGGAACGGTTGCACGCCTTTTTTATTTCAAAGAAGAATGACTACTAAATTTAGTTTTGTTTTAATGTTGCTGGCAATCATATTTTTGCCTGCTAACGCAATAGATTACAAGTATGCTCTTTTTGGAGTTGACACATATGAGGAATTCCATGACGGATTGGCAAAGTATTATGATACTGAAAATAAATTGTATGGATATATTGGCACGAATGGAAAACCTGCAATTGCATCGCAATTCATAGAAGCCGATAATTTCTTTAACGCTCAAGCAATAGTTAAGACACCTACAGGAAAAGGTATTATCAATACGCAAGGGCAATTTTTATTACAACCGAATTATTTTTCTATTGAAGCTGAAAAAGACATTCCGGGACTATATATTATAGAGAGGGATGGGGGCAAAGGAGCGTTTTATAATAATCGTATCATAATAGAGCCTTGTCTTAACAGTATCTATACAGGTGACTTTCCATTCATCGAAGGAACAAATGTCTTGGATGGAAAGGACTATGGCTCTATACATAAAAGCGGTAGCGTTTTTAATACAGATATAGATAAGACTCCAGTATATTATTTTGATCAAGAAGGTTATCTTATTGAAAAACCTAAGCTCATAAGCGATAAAGGGCTTGAGGTCTTCAGTGCCGATAAAATGTATGGTATAAGAAATGCTTCTACAAAAAAAGTAATATTACAGCCTATATATCCATATTGCGAAAGCCAAATGTGGGTTGACGAAAGAGTAATATTGGGTGATGGTGCAAATGAGTATCTTATTGATGGCGCGGGAAACATAATACTAAAAGCTTTGGGAATGCTTTCTTTTAACTACACTCCTGTAGGAAAATTCATAAAACTAACAACATATGGAGATGATGGTATTTACACCAGTCTATATTCTCTTGATGGAAAGAATTTAGTTCCTCCGGCAAATGGATATATAGAACCTCTTGATTTTGGTTGGTTTATTTGCCATAATAAAGAAATGACAGGCAACTATATGATAAACGCTAAGACGGGAAGAAAATATGACGGAAAATATTTTTCGTATAGTGATGGTATGATTCGTGTTATAGATAATAATGACAAAGGTTGTTATTATGTAAATGCTGAGACAGGAGATCGATTGCCAAAAACTTATGAATTCGCTTATAAATTTTCAGAAGGATTAGCGGTTGTTATGATAGACGGGAAGAAATCTGTTATAGACAAACAAGGAAATCAGATTTTTACAGAGCAAGATAATTTTAAAATTGAAGGAGATAAATTTTCTGAAGGAGTTTTGGGCGTGAGGTCTGACTACAATAAATGCTATGTATACAATCCGTATCAAGACCAGAATAAATATACATACAGACAAGATGGAATTAAAAGTAAAATATCTGATAGGTACTTTTATTTAGGTAATGAAGCACTGAAAAATAAAGAATATGCAAAAGCAAAAGAGTATTTTTATATAATAATGATGAATGACCCACAGAATAGTTCTGCGATTAACAATTATGGGGTTTGCTTAAATAATTTGGGGTATAAAGAAGAAGCTTTGGAGGCATACCAAATGGCTGCTGATATAGATCCCGATAATACGATTGCAAAAGATAATGCAAAAAGTTTGAAGGAAGAAATCAAAGTGTACAAAAGAGAAAATCGTTCCAATACTTTCTGGAATGCATTAGAGAGTTTTGGAAATTTGTTGGGACAAATGTCCAATGCACTTTCTGGTGGCAATTCAAGTTATACACCGTCAAATTATAGTTTTGGTGGAGATGATCTTTCTGAGGCGAGTGGCAATCAAAGTGCCAGTTATTATCAAACCCAATATGCAAAATGGGAAAGTTTGGCTGAAAGGCATTATAATTCAATAACAAATCTTGGTATAAAAGTAAGGGATAGTAAAGGAAATAGGTCTGGCAGTACACTTCAAAGCATGGGCGGTGGACGTTATGTTCAGATGAAGCAACAATTTAGAGAAGTTCAAAGACAAATGCGCAATACTCGTCTTAATGCAAAAAATAAAGGTTTCACAATTCCACAATCAAAATGGGAAACTGCAACAATTAATTATTGAATGTAGTGTAAACTGACTGGTCAAATGAAAATAGAAACTCATACATAAAAGAAATACGGCGCTACTCTCATCGAGCAGCGCCGTAATCCTATGTTTAACTAAAAATCCTTTTTCGTAATTAATGAAGAGTCTCACGATCCTTCATAGCTACCTGTTAAACAATTTACCTTAAACCTAATAACTAAAAACCTAAATCTATTACTACTAACCTAAACAAT
>OGNQ01001264.1_pt1 | contig 18551 bp, 18 predicted proteins | sample 1573481 | NCBI WGS metagenome assembly OGNQ01 (sample SAMEA2581920, study PRJEB24529) | metagenome | biome: Human gut stool | place: China | collected 2011 | reverse complement strand
GTTTCATAAAAGAAAAATTGCTCTGGGATGTAAATTCCAGAGCAACTTTGTCTACAGTCTGAGACTCCTGCAATTAATTTGCGGGAGTCTTTCTGTCTGGAAAACAATTTGATGAAACAGTTGCTTTCAAAGTGACGGGCATCACTGTAGGAACCCCAAATCAGCTCAAAATAATCTGCCGGATGGAGCATCGTTTAATTTGCCGGACAACACAGGAACAGCGTCATAATATAGGCGGCGCTCTCCTTGTGGTAGAACACCTTGGGATCCCGATTATCGCCCTTAATATGGTCCAAAATCATGCCGCGCTTTTCCAGCGTTCCGCCACCGTCCAGGAACACTGCAAGCCTTTAGGTGTGCGGGTTTCCGGCATCGACCGACCATTGAGTGCATCTCTCTGAAGCTGTATAGAAAAAAAGAAGCGCATTCTTTCCAAATCCCGCCATGCGCACCCAGAGAAGACCGTGCCATATTCGTCCGGCTCCAAGGCCATGGGTCTATGCTCCTAGGTTATCATATCTTTGCTTACCGCGTGTCCCCAGTGCATATTTCCCCACTCTGTTCCAAAGGGATTCCACTAATGGTAAAGGTGGTACACACCGTCTGAACAAATCAGACCGTTTGGATCGTTAATCCAGCCGGTTTCCGCGGTAAAATGTATCTGAGGGCGAAAAGCATATTTGGCGGAAGGTCTTTTGTCTTCGCAGTGGATCTTCTCTTGCGCGCCCATCGGGAGGTCCCCGGCAATTTCTATGGCTTTGCCTATGTATCTCTCCACGTCCATAGCGCTGTAGAAATCCACAGCGTCCGCGCTAGGACTGATATCGATCTCTTGAAATTTCTCTCTATGATAAAAGAAATGCAGTTTTACCACAGGGCTGTTCTTGTCTACGGGCAAATAGAGATATCGTGCTGTAATTTGAACCCGTCATAATATTTTCCTCCCGGGTCTAATTTTCAGACAATTATTAGGAGAGCGAGGGTGGAGAGCGGCGCTGTATGAAGCCACCTTGTCTACCTTCCTGGCTCCCGCGTAGTCCCGCCATAGCAGTAAGTGACTGGCAATAGCGTCAAGCTGGGCACAGTGCTCCTGTCCTCCATGAGAATAATCTCAACGCACTTCTGGGTCAACTGCCGCACGGGCTGGCACATGGTGGAAATGACGTAATCCCCGGGGGTGCCAAAGCGTTCGATGCCGTCGAAGCCAATCAGCTGCACGTCTTCCGGAACTCTGTAGCCGTTTTCCGTCAGCATTTTCATGAAGTGGTAGCCATGGAAGTCCGTGTGGGCGAAGACCCCGTCGAAGGTGAGGGAGCCGTCCGAGCGCTTGTGACTCTCCAAGAACTCCCCTAATGCCTCACGCCATGTACCGTCGTCTACCATGTCGAGGTAGTCCGGCTCGAGATTATGGCGCTGGCAGGCGTAAAGGTAGCCATCCCGGCGCTTGTCGGACTCGCCGGGGAATTTAGAGTGGAAGCGGATATACACCGGGTGCCGGCATCCCAGCTCCAACAGTTTCTCAACTGCCATGCAGGCTCCGGTAAAGTTGTCCGAGCCCACCCGGGGGATGCTTCTGTTTTCGAAGAAGCGGTCAAAGACCACGATGGGCGTGCCGTCGGTGACATAGCTTCCGATATCTGAGTAGGTGAGGGCTATTATACCGTCCACCTTGTTCTGCTTGGCGGAGTTAAGGTACTCCAGTTCCTTATCAGGGATCTCGTCAGAACAGCAGAGTATCAGTTTCAAGCTGTGCTCATACAGCGCGGCCTCGATATGATCTACAAAAGTCGCGTAAAAGGGGTTCATCGTGTTGGGGACGATAAGGGCCACAAGGCCACTTTTTGATATCTTCAGCCCCCGGGCGTAGGTGTTCACCTCATAGTGCAGGGCCTCTATGGCCTCCTGCACCTTCCTTTGGGACTCCTTGCGCACCGCGATGCCGTTTATCACATTTGAGACTGTTCCAACTGAAACTCCTGCCGCCCGGGCCACGTCCTTTATGGTGGGGGCATTTTTTTTTGCCATTTTGGGGTTCACTCCTTGGGTATGCTTCTAAAATTATATTATATAGAAAACGGCGCTGTTTTGCAACGAAATTTTTTCATAACGATTCAAATTTTTAGCGACGATTACAATGGTATATTCAGCACTATGCAATATAAAACACAAAAAAATTCATATTATTTTGTAAATAACTATTGACATACAGACGGATGGAGTGTAAAATAACAACATGATACGTTTCAAGTTATTGAAGCGCAAGATATTCATTAGGAGGGCTATTATGTCAAAACTAAAGTCCGCTACCGCCGTCCAGGCGGGGCACAGCCTGGGCAGGCGGATAGCAAAGCACTGGGAATACTATCTGCTGCTGCTCATCCCTATAGTCATTACCGTCGTCTTCAAGTATGCGCCCATTTACGGCGTACAGATAGCCTTCCGGGACTTCAACCCCGTGGACGGCTTCTTCGGTAGCGAGTGGGTGGGGCTCAAATGGTTCGAACGCTTTTTCAGCAACTATAACAGCACCCGTATGATCACAAACACCGTACTGCTGAGCCTATATAGCATACTGTGGACTTTCCCAATACCCATAGTGCTGTCTCTCTTTATAAACCAGTTGAAGAACAAAAAATTCCAGCGTGTGACCCAGACGGTGATATACGCTCCGCATTTTATCTCTGTGATGGTACTCTGCGGTATGCTGAGGATATTCCTCTCGCCCACAGGTGGGCTAATAAGCACCCTTGCCCAGTTCCTCGGGGCTCCGGCAAATTTGAACTTCATCGACTTCTCCTCGGCCTTCCGCACCATATACATATCCTCCAGCATCTGGCAGGACGCGGGCTGGAGCACCATAATTTATCTCGCTACCCTCTCAAGCGTTGACGTCTCCCTCCACGAGGCGGCGAAGGTAGACGGGGCGAACACCTGGCAGAGGATACTGCATATAGATATCCCGGTGCTGGTGCCCATTATAGTCATACAGCTCATCATGTCCTTCGGCAGCCTGATGAACGTGGGCTTTGAAAAGGCCTTCCTGTTGCAGACTCCCCTTAACAAGGAGACCTCTGAGATAATCTCTACCTACGTGTACGAGCAGGGTCTCTTGAAGGCCATGTATAGCTTCTCAACGGCGGTGAACCTCTTCAATACGGCAGTGAACATCGTGCTTCTTGCTGTGGTGAATTGGGGGTGCAAGCGGCTCTCGAATGTGAGCTTTATATAAGGAGGCGGCAGTATGAAAGAGACTACGGCTAAAAAGCGGGGCTTATCTTCCGACAGGATCTTCGACATTTTCAACTATGCCCTTATGGCAGTGATAATGATAGTGGTGGCATACCCCCTGTATTATGTGCTTATCGCCTCCATATCGAACCCCTACGAGGTCTATGCGGGACATACCTTCCTGCTCCCGGCGGACATAACCTTCGAGGGTTATGCCAGGGTTTTCAAGGAGCCCGCCATCGCCATGGGTTACCTTAACAGCATCTGGTATACAGTGCTGGGCACTGTGGTGACAGTGGCCATGACCATCACCACCGGCTACTGTATGTCAAAGAAGACCTTACCCTTCAGGCGGGCGATAATGCTCTTCTTCGTTTTTACCATGTACTTTAACGGCGGGCTCATCCCCACCTATCTGGTGGTGTCAAAGCTTCAGTTGCTGGACAGCGTTTGGGCCCTCATCCTGCCCGGCGGCATCTCGGTATACAACGTGATAGTCACCCGTACCTTCTTTGAGACCAGCGTCCCTGGCGAGATTTACGAAGCGGCCTCCATAGACGGCAGCGGCAACCTTGAAACATATTTCAAGATAGCCCTGCCCCTTGCAAAGCCTATAATCGCCGTCATGGTGATATTCACCATGGTGGGCTACTGGAACGACTGGTATCAGGCGCTCATCTACATGAACGACAAGGCCAAGTATCCCCTTCAGCTGGCCCTACGGCAGATACTCATACAGAGTCAGGCCATGACCTCAATGATGGGCAACATGGACGGCGGTTATGCCGAGGCCAACAAGATAAAGGAGCTTATAAAGTTTGCGTCGATAGTTGTGGGCTCGGTGCCCATGCTCATTGCGTACCCGTTCGTGCAGAAGTATTTTGAAAAAGGTTTTACAGTCGGGGCTGTAAAAGGCTGACGGCTTTCTAAAACAAATATTTTATAAATGGAGGAAAAATCATGAAAGACATTTGGAAAAGACTTACGGCGCTGACGCTGGTCCTGGTTCTTGTGGCCGGCCTGACGGCGTGCACAGGGGGTGACAACTCCAGCTCAGGCTCAAGCAGCCAAGGCGGGAGCTCGAGCTCCGAGGGCAGTGCTGCCGACAGCAGCACTGCATCAACACCCGACGACGGCGAGAAGCAGACCAGCTTCAAGATCTTCGCGGGGGTCAGCGAGCTGTCCCCTGACAACAGTGAGAAGCCCATTGTACAGCAGATGAACGAGGCCAAGGGCATCACTATCGAGTGGAACTGCGTTTCCGGCGACACCCTGACCGAGAAGAAGAACCTGATGCTCAACGCAGGCTCTGGCAGTATGCCCGACGCCTTTATGGCGGCACAGCTCAAGGACGCTGAGATAATGACCTGCGGCACCAAGGGCCTCTTTATACCCCTTGAGGACTACATCAACGAGGAGACCATGCCCAACCTCATGTCCGTGCTGGAGGTGCGCCCGGACGCATTGGCCGCCTGCACCATGCCCGATGGGCATATCTACACCCTGCCGAACTTTGCCGAGATGGGCTTTGAGTACAAGGACGGCAATACCTACGAGATAGCCTCTATCCCACAGTTCACCTGCATCAACACCAAGTGGCTCAAGGCTGTGAACAAGGAGATGCCCAAGACCATAGACGAGCTCCATGACGTGCTGGTGGAGTTCAAGAACCAGGACGTAAACGGCAATGGCGACCCCAATGACGAGATCCCCTTGTCCTTCATATTCCCCTGGGACAACGGTGCATGGTGCGCAAATATGACCACCCTCTGGGCCCCCTTCGGGTGCACCGACTATAACGAAGACCACAGGGCCATTAAGGACGGCAAGGTCTACTATCAGGCGGCCTCTGAGGAGTATAAGAACGCCCTCGCCTACTTCCACGGCTGGTTCGAGGAGGGACTCATAGACATCGAGGTCTTCTCCCAGGACAGTAGCCAGTACATCGCAAAGGGCAACGGCGAGGACGCCCGCCTTGGCACCTTCGTATGGTGGGAGATCCCCGAGGTCGTGGGCTATGACCGCGCCGAAGACTACGCCTACCTGCCCGTGCTGGACGGCCCTGACGGCACCCATCACGTAAACCTCAACGAGACCTCTACCGTTTCCCGCGACCAGTTTGCGGTCACCAGCGCCTGCAAGGATCCCAAGACCCTTCTCAACTGGGTTGACCAGATGTACGATCCAATGATAAGTATGCAGTGCAACTATGGCCCCATCGGCGTGTTCTTTGACGAGACTCCCGACGAAAAGGGTGTGTACAAAACCATCGAGCTCAAGGAGGGCGAGACCGAGGGCGAGCTCAAGAGCAAGAGCGAGCTCCTTGGACCAACCCGCCAGCTCACTGAGGACTACGGCAAGTACTTCTACTTGGAGGCTCGCGCCCAGCAGAGGCTTGACGACCTGAGGGACTTCTGGTTTAACTATGTGGACAGCACCGAGTCCTATCCCAACGTCGTCTACACCGAGGAGGAGATAGATGTTATCAACGACCGCCTCAGTGACCTGAAGTCCTTCACCGAGGAGAGGGCCTCCCACTGGCTCCGGGACGGCGGCATTGAGGCCGAGTGGGACCAGTACCTGAAGGATCTGGACAGCATGGGCCTGCAGGACGTTGTGGGCGCTTGGCAGTCGGCATATGACCGCTATGCGGAGGCTATTAAGTAAGACGGATAAAGCCGGAAGAAATTGGGCAGGCGGCAGGTTCGCCTGCCCAATTTAACTATTAGGAGGGAAGTACCTTGAGAAAAATAATCGTGAACACACTTGACAAAAGAAGCAGGATTAACAGGAACATCTATGGCAACTTCTCAGAACATCTGGGCCGATGCATATATAACGGCCTGTACGTCGGGGAGGGGTCATCAATCCCGAACATCAACGGTATGCGCACGGATGTAGTGGAGGCGCTCAAGCACATTAAATTGCCCGTGCTCCGATGGCCCGGGGGCTGTTTTGCCGATGAGTACCACTGGAAGGACGGCATAGGACCGAAGGCGGGGCGTAAGCGCATGGTCAATACCCACTGGGGCGGGGTCATAGAGGATAATTCCTTTGGCACCCACGAGTTTTTGGAGTTTTGCCGTCAGGTGGGCTGTGAGCCGTACATAAACGGTAACCTTGGAAGTGGAACCGTGCAGGAGATGAGCGAATGGGTGGAGTATATGACCTTCGGCGGAGAATCGCCCATGGCCCGGCTCAGGGAGGAAAACGGACAAAGGGAGCCATGGAGGATAAAGTATTTCGGAGTGGGCAACGAGAGCTGGGGGTGCGGGGGGAATATGCAGGCTGAGTACTACGCCCATGAGTACCGGCGCTACCAGACCTACTGCCGGGACTATGGGCAGAATAAGCTCTACAGGATAGCCTGCGGTCCTTATACGGATGACTACGATTGGACGGAGAAGATTATGCCTATGGTGAAGGACTTTGCCGACGCCATTACCATGCACTATTACGCCGTGCCAAAGGGGAAGTGGGAGGATAAGGGATCCGCCACCGGGTTCACCAGGGAGGAGTATTACGCCACTTTGCAGGCTGCGGCCTATATGGAGGAGCTGGTGACAAAGCACGGCCATATAATGGATAAATACGACCCGGAGCATAAGGTCGGCCTTATTGTGGACGAATGGGGAACCTGGTACGATGTGGAGCCGGGGACCAACCCGGGCTTTTTGTACCAGCAGAACACCATGCGCGATGCCATGGCCGCCGCTTTGACCCTGAATATCTTTAACAGACACTGCGACCGTGTGGTTATGGCCAATATAGCCCAGATGGTAAATGTACTCCAGGCGGTTATCCTCACCGAGGGGGATAAAATGGTGCTCACTCCCACATATCACGTGTTCGACTTGTATAAGTGTCATCAGGACGCAAGGCTGCTGGGGAGCTTTGCTGAAACAGAGGACGTCGGAGGCGTGGCAGACCTGAGTATATCCGCCTCGATGGACAGCGAGGGGACAGTACACGTCACGGCGGCGAACCTGGACGCGGACAGGCGGCTTGAGATAGAGCTTGAGGCTTCAGGCATGAGCGTAAACAGCGCTGCGGGCCGAATACTGGCCGGGGATATGGGGGCATTTAACGACTTTGACCATCCCAAGGATCTTGAACCGGCCGTGCTGGAGGATATAGCGACGGCGGGCGGCAGAGTGAGGTTTATACTGCCGGGGTGCTCAGTGGCGGAGATAACGGTGAGATAGGGAAGCAGAGGAAATATCTGAAGGGAGAGATCATAATTTGAACGAGCAAGAAATTTTTCAGTGCGTCCAGTCCCAGCAGGAGGTTTTCCAGTCCTACGATATACACATCCCCCAAAGCGGTCTTTTGGCCGGGCTGCACAAGCCGGTTTTCAGCAAGACCCTTTTTAAGAACGCCTTCGGTGAGGACAACGTCCACTTCCCCATGGGTGACGCGGTGCTGAAATACGGCGTCCAGGGAGTTCTGGAACTGACCGCCAAGAGGACGGCAGAGGACACGGAGGAGACCGCCGTGTACAGGCAGGCGGTGCATGGTGTGTACATTGGAGTGCGGGAGTTCATACTGAAGCATATGGACAGGGCCCTTGAAATGAAGAAGGAGCGCCCGGAGGACGCGGGCGGTGTCCGGAAGATAGGGGGCGATTGCAAGGCTATTGTGTGCGGTAAGCCCCGGACTTTTATCCAGGCTTTGCAGCTCTTCTGGTTTCTGTACCTCTTGCGCCGCCCCTTCGGCGGCGGTTGCATCGGCAGGCTTGACCAGAAGCTGTACACCTTCTGCAAGAGCGATATGGAGCGCGGCGCGTGGAATCGGGAGGAGGCCATGGAAGCTGTCATGCAGTTCTATGGGTATCTCAACGAGATACGCACCGGGGACACACTCAGAAACCTGATGCTCTCTGGCCAGGATGAGGGGGGCCGCGACCTGACAAACGAGCTCACCTGGGTGTTTTTGGAGGCCTATGAGCGCACGGGGGACGCAGAGCCGCACTTGAACGTGCGTCTGCACCCGGGCTCGCCGGAGGAATTGAAAAAGACCTGCGTGCGGATGCTCTCAGAGGGCAAGGGCCAGCCTACCCTCTATTTCGACCGCTGGATAATGCCCGCCATGGAGAGGGCCGGGATAGCACATACGGATGCCTGCCGGTACGCCAACGACGGCTGTACCGAGACGGTGATAGACGGCAGGAGCCATATTGCCTTCTGGCAACACGAGATGGTAAAGACTGTGGAACTGACCATGTTCAACGGCGAGGAGAACCCATTTATCTACCCGGTGAGCATGAGAAAAAACAGTAGAGATATGCCGGAGTTCACCCCAGAGACCGGGCTTTTGACCGGATTTCGCTCCGGGGAGATAGAGAACATGGACATATTTGACGACTTCCTGAGTGCTTTTAAGGCACAGCTCTGGTTCCAGCTGGACCGGGAGCTTGAGACTATCGGCAGGAAGATACACGAGGACGAGACCGTGACTATGACCTCTCCCTTCCTGGCGGGCACCTTCGAGGACTGCCTGATAACCGGGCGGGACCCCCTTCGCGGGGGCGGCTTCTCGGTGCATGACTACCAGCTTCTATCCGGCACGGTCACCACCGCTGCCGACAGTCTCAGGGCCATAGAATACTGTGTTTTCGAGAAAAGGTACTGCACCCTCACTGAGCTCCGGGAGGCTATGGCGGTGGACTTTGAGGGACATGAGCCCTTGCGCCAGAGGCTCCTGCACGCCCCGAAGTACGGCTGTGGCGAGGAGCGGGCGGACGAACTTGCGGCCTGGATATCCCGGCTCTTTATAGACCGGGTGGACGCCTACCGCACCAAAAGCGGCAAGCGGGTATGGCCCGGGCTCTACAATATCGACTTCAAGATATTTGCCAATGTTACAGGTGCAACGCCGGATGGCAGGAGGTTCCGGGACCCCATAGCCGAGCACTGCTCCCCCACCCCCGGGGTGGCGAAGAAGGGCCCAACGGCCATAGTGGAGTCAGCCTCAAGGCTGCCTATGAGGGAGGGCTACGCCTCCTCGCCCCTGCATATCACCCTCAATAAGAGCGACTTTGTAATGGGTGCCGACCGGGTGAAGATAGTGGAGAAACTGATGGGAGCCTGTGACGAGGCCGGGGTGCCGGTGCTGAATATCTCCATGTACGACGCTTCCGAGCTCCGCCGGGCCCAGCAGGAGCCGGAGCGCTATAAGGACCTGATAGTCCGGGTCTGGGGCTTCAACGCCAGGTTTGTGGAGTTGGACGAGGAGCTGCAGGAGCACATTATCAGGAGGATATGCTAGGAGGTACTATGGAGAGCGCAATGATAATGGACATACAGCGGTACTCCCTCCACGATGGCCCGGGGATACGCTCCACGGTGTTCCTGAAGGGCTGCCATATGTCCTGCCTCTGGTGCCATAACCCGGAGTCCCAGTACCCGGGGCAGGAGATGATGTTCTACCCGGAGCTCTGTGTGGGCTGTGGCAGCTGCCATGAGCGCTGCACAAAGGGTGCGTTCAGCGGGGGCGGCATAGATGTGCACATCTGCCGGGACTGTGAGCAGAAGCAGGAGTGTGCTGCCGCCTGCCCGGCGGAGGCGCTGAGAGTGTGCGGGAGCAGGATGACCACTGAGGAGGTCCTCAGGGAGGTCCTCAGAGACAGAACAATGTACGGCGCCGAGGGCGGCGTCACCTGCTCGGGGGGCGAACCCCTTTTGCAGGCAGGCTTTGTGAGGGAGCTCTTGGGGCTGTGCAGACAGGAGGGCATAGGCACGTGCATAGATACCACGCTGAACGTGGAGTGGGGAGAGATAGAGAGCGTGCTGCCTGTTACGGACTTATTTTTGGTGGACATAAAATTTTTGGATGAGGAACTGGCGGTAAAGTATACCGGGGCCGGCTCCGGCCATACCCTCGGGAACCTGAGGCGGCTGTCGGAACTTAAAAAGCCGGTGTACATACGTACGCCCCTTATTGCAGGCGTCAACGATATACCACCGGAGAAGACAGAGAGGGAAAAGTTTATTGCAGGGCTTGATAACGTCCTTCGCGCTGACAGCTTCTATGTGACGGATCATGCCGGGAAGAAGTACCGGGCGCTGCAGAGGGAGAACTGGCTGATGACAAGGGATAATAATACTAAATATAGGTAATTGCGAAACAAGTTCACAATCTTGATTGAAAACAAGGATAGAATCCTGCAATGCAGGATTCTTGGAATGGAAGGTGGCAGTCATTCATTTAGGGCATGACAAAAAGGCTTCATAGTTAGTATGAAGCAGAAAAATTTGTAAAATCTCAATTTTAAGTAATTAAAGGCTTAAGACTTCGAATGTATTGATGTTGATGAATTTTATCAGCAACGATTACTGTAACAAGTTGAGCTATGCCAGCCAAAAGTAAATCGGCATGAAGCGTTTTTTCGTCCTGGGTTTTACGATTAGCTACGCAAAAGCTGTCTTTAAAGTGGTTAATAGATTTTTCAACGCTTACACGGATTTTATATGTTTCTTCCCATTCTTCTGAACCCCGTTCAACTCAGGGATAGGCACGAAGATTCTTTTCGGGATAAACGTAAATCATTCTTCCACAGGAAGATGTTGTGCAGGGATTATCACAATGGCATACACGGCGTTTTGTTTTATCTGCTTTATTGTATTCCCATTTCATTTTCGGGCAGACAAATTTCATCGTGGGAATTTTGCTTTTTAAGTGTGATTTACTACCTTCTCTTTTCATAGGAAGCGAAGGATCATGAGGACAACAGGGAACACCATTTTCGTTGATGGTATAACCGTTATCTTCCATAGAAAGTTTTACGCGGAGAGGAATAAATGCTTTTTCAAATCCAATTTCACCGAAAAGAGATTTGTAGATTTCAATCGTGTCAAAAGCAGCATCACCAAGAAAAGTCTTAGGAGCGATAAATGGATGCTTCTGAAAGAAATCAACCAGGACAGGAAGCAGGGCTTTTGAATCGGCAAGAGATTTATCCTCATCAGGAGAGTCAGATTTCTTTTCCACAACGATATCCGGATGAGCCTTTAGGAACTCTTTGTTATAGAAAGTGATATCACGGACAATACAAAGTCCGTTGGTTACAATGCCAAACTTATAGGCGTAACAGAAATGTCCATTAATGTACATCTGCTGGATTGCCTGATTGGAAGCAGCATGCGTAGGCATGGAACCATAAGCAGCCTTATAAGGATCATAGGAATCATCAAGGTTATGGGATTTTTTGAAAGCCTTTAACTGCTTGATAATACGGTTTGCGTATTTTGGATTATTTTCAGTCACCCAGGCTTCAATGCCAGAGGTATCGAAGATGGTCATAGCCGCCAGATGAGGATCAAGTTTTTGGCATATCGGTTCGGTCATATCAACCATGTGATCGAACATAGATTGTAAGTCCATCAGGAAATCCTGTTTAAAACGGGTAAATTTTGAGGCATCTGGAACAACATCAAAGCCACAAAAATCACGTAATTCCTGAGAGTATTTCAAGAAAACAATCAGGAGCATATCAGTCGGGATTGAGAATATACGCTGAATCAGAAAAGCTTTAAGCATTGGATAAAGCTGGTGCTTACGAGGTCTTCCGGTTGAAGTGTGAAAATGAGTAACAAAAGAAACAGGAACAATTTCATCAAGGTTAATGGCTTCATCAAGAAGTGAAAGGAACTGGTATTTGTCGTTGTCGAATTTATTTTGGCAATCTTGAAAAACTTCTGCCAAAGTGAGTTGCTTATGTGTTATCATATAGGTATATCTCCTTTTGGTGGATTGGTTTATAGTTTTTCGCAACTCTATTTTACCATAAACCTTGAGGAGATATTTTATTTTAACAACAAAAAAATGCCATATTTATGCGGCTTTTGACGTTTCGTAAACGCCTAAATATTAAATAACGAGAAAGGTGAAATATTATGAAGCCAAAGCTGTTTTATATCGTACCGAACGCCAAGTGCGGGGATATCATACCAAAGTATGTGGACGGGAAGTACCAGCTTTTCTATCTGAAGCACTGGCTCAATAAGGATGCCCCGGACTTTGTACCGGGCTGGCACAGGATGGAGAGCGACGACCTGGTGCATATGGGCCCGGAGACGCCCATCCATGTCAGAGGCGACGCCGGGGACCATAGTCTGCCGCAACGGGCAGTGGCACCTGTTCGCCTGTATTTTCCCCGAGGGTAAGCAGTATGTGACCCACTATATCAGCAAAGACGGCAGTCTCGACAACTGAGAGTACCAGGAGGCTGATACCTTCGGGCCGGACGGGGACTGGTCCTATGTCAAGATTTAGTACAAGTTAAAATGAGAAATTTCTCCCAAATTCAACCTGCCAGCAGCTCCGCCTTAGTGTGTGCTGTTTTATATGTAAGTAATATCCGAACACCAGACAGCATTCGGACGATCAGGATTAAACCGTTCATCAAGGATATTTTGTAATTCAGTGCTGAAATCGGAATCTTTTGTGGTGATTGTCCATGGTTTGCTCCACTGAGCACGGATTCCCATTTGGTGCATATATGTACCAACGGTTCTTTCCGAAATGACTTCACCGGTTTTTTCGAAGTTCTACAGTGATTTTCGGAGCGCCGTAGTTCTGCTTGAAATCATCATAAATATCCTGTATTTTTGCTTTTACAGCTTCACGCCGTTTTTCTGTATCAGAAGGTACATGGTGGAGCCATGCAAGATATCCTGAGCGAGAGACACCTGAAATTTTCAACATTCCGGAGACGGAAACCCGGCGTCCGGCCTTTTTGGCAGCTTCCGTCTTCTTAGACACTTCAAGGTAAATGGCATCCGTCATTTTCCCAGAATGTTGATTGCTTTTTTTAACACATCAAGTGCATCTTGGGCATCACGTCATTCACGTCTGAGACGGGCAATTTCCTTCTGCTCATCAGATGCATAATTACCAGAACCACGAACAGGAATATCACCTGATTCCCGGAAGTCTTTCAGCCACTTTGTTAATGTACTGTAGCCGATGCCAAGATTTTCTGCACACCCACGTACTCCGAGATCTTTATGATCTTGATAGTACTGGATTGCATCAAGTTTAAATTGTTTGTCATGTTGCTTTGCCATATGAGATCCTCCTTCAGCATGTTTCTATTGTACCATGCTTATGTGTATTTGGAATTTCTCATTTTGGCTTGTACTATTTATATTCTAGAACTAGACATCTACCACTACTCCGACTGGCGGGACCCCAGGGTGGTATACAGGGAGGACCTGGACGAATACTGGATGTTCCTGGCCGCCCGGGCCTTCTATGCGGCGAAGACGGCCGGTCATGACATGGAGCGTTACATTTGCGGCTGGAACCCCACAAAGGACGAGAATATCTTCGGGTTCTGGCCGGATAAGTTCAAGGGCCGGGACTGCCGCACCTGGGACTGGGGCGGCAGCATGGTGGTTCATCAGCTTATCCAGCAGCCCGACGGCAATCTGGGGCTTGCCCTTCCGTAGAGTAAAAAAGCGCTGTTCACCGCCAGCGTTCCCAACAGCTTTTCGCCGGTCACTGACGGCTGGCAGGAGGACAGCGGATGCTGGACCGCAAAGACCGCTTCGTCCCAGCAGATGCTTTTAATGCAGCAGATGCCGGAAAGCTGCTATATCCATTTGAAGATACATCCCGACGGGGCACACCAGGCCGGAGCAATACTTCAGGCCAACGAGGAGATGAGAGAGGGCTATTATATCTATGTGGAGCCTGAGATGAACAGACTGGTTTTCCGTTCGTGGCTCAGGATGTACGAGGAGAGCGGCAAGACCTTCCCCTATGACATAGAGCTGGAAGTGCCCCTGAGAAGGCCCGGGGCCGGCGTATACCACATGGAAGTAGTCACAGAGGGAACGGTAGGGCTGGTATATGTAAACAGCGAGGCCGCCATGAGCTTTCGTATGTACGACTATCAAAATAGAAATCTGGGGCTGTTCTCCTTTGGGAAAGCAGAATTCTCCCAGATAGAAATGAGGAAAAGATAATATGAGTAAAAAATTATTACAGACCAGAGAACATGAGGCTGCCATATTGGTGGAGATACCGGCGGAGCAGAGACCAGTATTCCACATGAGCCCCGCCTCAGGCTGGGCCAACGACCCCAACGGCTTTTCGGTGTATAAGGGCGAGTACCACCTGTTCTACCAGAACAACCCATACGGCACCCGCTGGGGAAACATCCACTGGGGGCACTATAAGAGCCGGGACCTGATAAGCTGGGAGTACGTGCCTAGCGCCCTGGCGCCGGATATGCCATACGACAGGGACGGTTGCTTCTCGGGCAGCGCCATAGAGTGGCAGGGGAAACACTACCTGATGTACACCGGCAACTGGGAGGATAAGCTCCCGGACGGCACTTTGCAGATACGCCAGACCCAGTCCATGGCTGTGGGCAACGGCAGGGACTATGAGAAATTCCCGGAGAACCCGGTGATAACCGCCGACACTCTCCCAGAGGGCAGCTCCCTTTCGGACTTCCGGGACCCTAAGTTCTGGCGGGAGGACGACGGCTTCTACGCGGTCATAGGCAGCAGGAGCCCCGACGGCAGCGGACAGATAGCCCTATACAGCTCACAGGACCTGAGAAGCTGGCGCTTTGTGAGCATACTGGATCGCTGCAATAACGAGTACGGCAAAATGTGGGAGTGCCCGGATTTCTTCCCCCTGGACGGAAAGCAGGTGCTGATAGTCTCCCCCCAGGAGATGCTTGCAGAAGGCCTTGAGCACCACAGCGGCAACGGCAGTCTCTGCCTTATAGGGAGCTATGACAGAAGCTCCCATACCTTTACCCGGGAGGCGGGCCAGGCCATCGACTACGGCATGGACTTCTACGCCGGGCAGACCACCGGGACCCCGGATGGGCGGCGGGTGCTGATAGCCTGGATGAACAACTGGGAGAATTACCTTACACCAAACGATTTCAAGTGGTCCGGCCCCATGACCGTGCCGAGAGAGCTCACCATCCGGGACGGCCGGCTGCATCAGAACCCGGTGAGGGAACTGGAGAAGTACCGCGCTGGGGAGCTTACATTTGAGGCACAGGCGTCCGGGGATTTTAAGGAACTGCCGGGAGTCAGCGGCCGGGTCTTCGATATGACGGTCGAGTTTGACACGAAGGTGTGCAGGAATTTTGAGCTCCGGGTGGCCGTAAATGAGCACTTCTACACTTCGCTGACCTATGACGGCGCAAAGCAAACCTTCACCACCGACCGCACCTACTCGGGCAGTACCAGGGACCTGCTGGCTGTGAGGACCATGTCCCTTGCCGGACATGAGGGCAGGGTAAAGCTGAGGGTGCTGATGGACAGGTACTGCATAGAGGTGTTCGCAAACGATGGGGAGAAGGTCATGAGCTCGCTGATATATACGCCGCTGGGGGCTGAGAAGATACTGTTTTGCTCAGATGGGGCTTTTGAGGCGGCGTTCAGCCAGATAAAAAAGCCGTAAACGGGAAGGAACGGTCACTATGCTGCTTAACTTGAAGGATATTCTGCAGATTGCAGAGGAAAATAGCTGTGGGAGCCTTTAACACGGCGAATCTTGAGGGCCTGGAGGCTATACTTGGAGCCGCGGAAGAGCTGGGACTGCCGGTGATAGCCCAGTTTGCCCAGTGCCACGAAAATCTGACGCCCCTGGAGGTAATAGGCCTGGCCATGGTCTATATGGCGAAGCGTGCGGCGGTGCCGGTGCACCTGGACCACGGCGAGACCTTGGACTATCTGAAAAAAGCCCTGGATATAGGGTTTACCTCTATCATGTACGACGGCTCTGTGCTGCCCTATGACGAGAACCTGAAGAACACCCGGCTGGCGGTGGAGATGGCCGGAAAGGCCGGGGCATCTGTAGAAGCGGAGCTGGGCTCCATGGGCAGGCGGGAGACCGGTTCAGGGGATACCGCCGGGGAGGATGAGACCAAGATATACACCGACCCGGAGCTTGCCGGGAAATTTGCGGCCGCCTCCAGCATAGACGCGCTGGCCTGCTCCTTCGGGACCACCCGCGGCATCTATCTTACAGAGCCAAGGCTGGACTTTTCGGCGGTCAGCAGGGTGCGCTCCGCCACAGGGGGCATCCCGGTGGTGATGCACGGCGGCTCCGGCGTTTCCCGTGAGGATTTTGCCAAAGCTATCCGGGCAGGCGTGCGGAAGATAAACTATTTCACATATATGGACAAGGCGGGAGGGTCGGCAGTTTCGGCCCATATAGAGAGGCAGAAGGGAAAGGCCCTGTTTTTCTCGGACATGGCCTCCGCCGCCCGTGGGGCGATGAAGGAGAACGTGAAAGAGGCCATGCGCATTTTCGCAATGCAGTGAGAGGGGGTCCTTATGAAGATCGCGGGACTGGATATTGGCTCAACCGGCTGTAAGCTGACGGTTTTTGATTCGGACGGCAGCTGCCTTGGCAAGGCTTACCGTGACTACCCGGTGAAGCGCACGAAGACCGCACACGAGGTTGAGGCACAGGATATAATTGACAGCGTCTTTGAGGTCATGGAGGAGATGGGCCGCCGGCACCCGGACATCGCCGGGATCGGGGTGACTAGCTTCGGAGAAACCTTCGTTTTGACCGACAAAGCCGGATGCCCGCTGCATACCGCCATGCTGTACACCGCCCCTCGGGGCGCTGATGAGTGCAGGGCCCTGGAGGAGGAGCTGGGCAGCGCCGAAATAGCGGCCGTCACGGGACTGAAGCCTCACGGCATGTACAGCCTGCCAAAAATCATGTGGATAAAGGACCACTGGCCGGAGATGTACCGAAGGGCCGAGCACATTCTGCTCATGGAAGACTTTGTGGTGTTCCGGCTGACCGGCACGGCCCAGATAGACTATTCCCTGGCTACCAGGACTATGGCCTTTGACATCAACGCCCTTACCTGGAACAGGAAAATACTCTCCGCCGCGGGAGTGGATGAGAGGCTGCTCTCAAGGCCGGTCCCACCGGGGACCGCGGCCGGGACCCTGCTGCCGGAGGCGGCTAAAAGGCCGGGCCTTTCCACCCGGTTACAGGTGGTCAGTGTCAGCCAGGATCAGGTGGCAGGAGCTGTCGGAGCGGGAGTGTTCGACTCCGGGAAGGCTCTGGAATGTGCGGGTACGGTGGAGTGCCTGACCCCGGTATATGACGGTATGCCCCCCTTGGAGGCAATGCACCGGGGCAATTACGCGGTCGTCCCGTATGTGGTGCCCGGGAAGTACGTGACCTACTGCTTTTCCTATACCGGGGGCGCGCTGATACAGTGGTGCGCGGACACCCTGGCAAAGGGTGAAAAGGAGCTAGCCGCCCGGGAAGGGCTATCTGTTCACGCCTATCTTGAGCGCCAGGCGGCGGAGCCCACCGGCCTTTTAGTGCTGCCCCACTTCGCCGGAGCGGCTACGCCATATATGGATACCGGGTCCAAAGGCGCCATAATCGGCATGACCACGGCCACCACAGTGGCGGAGATATACAGGGGCTGCATGGAGGGCATTGCCTATGAGATGCTCCTGAATATGGAATATCTACGCGATACCGGCGTGCGCTTCAAAAAGCTGCAGGCGTCCGGGGGCGGGGCGGCGTCCAGCCTGTGGATGTAGATGAAGGCGGACGTGCTGAATATACCGATGACCGCGCTCCACACGGCGGACTCCGGTACGGTGGGCAGCGCCATGATAATCGGGGCGGCTATCGGCTGCTTCGGGAACCTGCAGGAGGCCGCCGCGCAAATGGTGAGAGAAAAAGAGACCTACTACCCGGACCCGCGGCAGCACGAGCGGTACATGGAAATTTATGAGCGCTACCGGCAGCTGTACGCCGCACTTCGCCCGCTGGTATAATTTTGAGCATAATTTATGCAAATAAGAACTACAATATAAATCATGAAAGGAATACAAATTATGAACTCATTTATTTATGACATACCAACCAAAGTTTATTTCGGCCCCAACCAGCTGGGTAATCTGGGGAAAGAGCTTGCGGCCTATGGGAAAAAGGTCCTGCTTTGCTACGGCGGGGGTTCTATAAAAAAGAGCGGCCTGTATGCCCGGGTGGCGGCCCAGGTGAAGGAGGCCGGGCTGGAGCTGTTCGAGCTTTCAGGGATAGACCCCAATCCCCGGGTCACATCCGTCCGGGCGGGGGCCGATATCTGCAAGAGGGAGGGGGTGGATGTGGTTTTAGCCGTTGGCGGCGGCTCGGTGCTGGACTGCAGCAAGTATATTGCCGCCGGGGCCTGCTATGACGGGGACCCCTGGGACTTTTCATCGGGCGCCGCCGCTCCCGAAAGGGCTCTGCCCCTTATAACGGTGCTGACCCTGGCGGCCACCGGCTCCGAGATGGACAACGGCGGCGCCCGATGAAAAGTCCCA
>OGNQ01001261.1_pt1 | contig 18575 bp, 13 predicted proteins | sample 1573481 | NCBI WGS metagenome assembly OGNQ01 (sample SAMEA2581920, study PRJEB24529) | metagenome | biome: Human gut stool | place: China | collected 2011 | reverse complement strand
AGTAACCTCAATGAGTAAAACTTGAGCTGCGTTAGCAGCGGTTTTACGAATGAGGTCTGAATAGTTACATTATTTTTATGTAACAAAAGGTGCCGGTCCTAGGCTACACGGCCTGTTCGCGCTTGGCAAGGTCCACATGCTGGATCGAGCCGGCATTTCCATCCTCAAACAGGAAAAATCCTGTACTGCGGATCACTGCATTCGTCTCATTATTTTCATTGGTTAATGAGTACTGCGTTCCGGTGTGTGCAAGGCCGATCGCTCCCACTCCCTTTTCCTTCAGGGAATAAAGGTGCGGCTGTCCATTCTCATCCATGCACCAGATTTTCAGCCTGTCGAAAATTTCATCATTTTCATCAATGAATCCGTTTCCATCGGAATCAAATTTAGCAAGGTCTGCGAAACCATTACCGGACTGTGTGCCGAAAAGCTCGGATCCATCGTTGATGATACCGTCACCGTTTTGATCTAGAGCAAGGAATCCGCTTCCGGCGATCAATTTACTGATTTCATCCTCTACGCCATCACAATCAATATCGAAGAAAAAGGTCTGGTCAGACACCTGTGCCACATTTCCCTCAAGATTAATCACAAGAGGATCGCAAAGTGTAAGCTGTTCAAAGTCAATCTCTTCCTCGTAGTATTCCATGAAGCTGCGGCTCATATTCAGGTTGAGATGGAAGTCAATCTCTCTTCCGTCCTCGGTCTTCACCGTGCCTTTGGTTGTAAAGGATGTACTTTCAGACTCTTCATAATAGTACCGGTTCGTGAGGCGGACGCTGTTCACCGTGACAAGCTGCGGCTGCAATGTGGTTACTCCCGGCTGCAGTGTATTTCCTGTCTCCTCAGTTGTCTCAAAGCTGTCTGCCTTGTACTTATCCGGGAAGAAAATCTGCATCAGATACCGCAGACAGGATTCCCGGAGCTGCCGCATCTGTTCACGGATATCGTCCGTATCGGAGATTGCCTGGCTGTTCAGCCGCGTATTCGTCATACGTCCCTGAATATCCGCAAGAGATTCGTTCCCGACACCCTTCTTGTCCTTACTATGCTCTGCATTTTCACCATCGGTCTGCAGAAAACCGCCAAACAGAGTTCCGGATCCATCCATAATGCTCTGCTTACCACTAAATCTTGTTAAACGACTCATCCGTGCGTGTGTTGCCGAATAAGTTCTTTCGGATTCCATTCCTATTGTAGCGGAATTGATTCTCATTCATACCTCCTTGTAATATAGGTAAACAGCCCCATTTTTTGCGCGAAAAATGATTTACCTGCCTGCCCCCGAAAGAATAGAGCAGCCAAATAAAAACGGACGCTATTTCAGAATCCCTTCTAAAATACCATCCGTGGTCTGTCGTTATTGTGCCATTGGTGCGGCCTACACCAACCGGCCTGTCTGGGAAATCTATTTGATCCCCCTGTTTTTTATATCGGAGAAATTACGGTAATCTTTAGTCTTCCCGGAAGCTCCGGATGTGTGGTCCGGATGTGTGGATGGATGTGTGCCAGAGCCGCGCCAGAACCGTACCAGACCTGCACCTGCTCTGTACCTGAATGATCTGTGCCTGAATGCTTGAATGTGTAGCATTGAACCATTTGCTCCGGATACATAGACTACATTCTGAATACGCTTTAACTCATATCTACATCCCTTATATCATATACTATAACTGTCCGGAATCCCATTTGCAAAATTGTGACAGCACACCAATCGCTGCCAGGCTGATCATATAGTTACTTCGTCATATAAATCTCATATAAATCATGGAATATGTCCTTGCGAATGCAAGCATTCGCCGTACATATTCCATGATTTGCATGGCTCTGAATAGTTACGAAATTATGCTTTATTATGAACTCATAGAAATCAAGAGGAGTTTAAATTGATGAAACATCAGAATTTTTTCCCGGCTCTGTTACAGGGTGCCCTTATTGGCTTAGGTGCGGTACTTCCCGGAATCTCCGGTGGAGTCTTGAGTGTGATCTTCGGAGTGTACCGTCCTGTTATGGAACTGCTTGCCGATCCTAAGAAAAACTTCCGTACCCATTTTCCCAAACTGTATCCTTATCTGCTGGGATATCTCCTCGGCTTTCTTGGCGTTGCCAATGTTCTTGCCTTCTTCTTAAACCGGTATCCGGATCCTTCTGTATGCCTTTTTATCGGTCTGATTATCGGGATGCTGCCCTCGCTCTGGGAAGAAGCCGGAAAAGAGGGACGTTCCAGAGGATCTTATCTTTCCTTTTTCTGTGCGGTCATCTTTATTTTCGCGCTGCTGACCGGTCTGCAGCGCTGCGCCATCACCATCGTTCCGGATTTCAAATGGTATCTGTTCTGCGGCTTCTGTCTCGCCTTAAGTATTATTGCACCCGGCATGAGCTTTTCTACGCTCCTCATGCCACTCGGACTTTATACTCCATTCATTGACGGAATCGGACACTTATCCACTGCCGTTCTCATCCCCGGTGGAATCGGTGCCGGAATTACCATTCTCGTCCTCTCCCGCCTCATCAATTCCTTATTCGAAAAGCATTACTCTATTGCCTTTCACGCCATTGTCGGAATTGTTATGGCCGCAACCGCCATGATCATCCCCTTTGACAGCTTCACTACGTCGTTAAAAAGCTGCCTCATCAATCTACTGTGTTTAGCCGTCGGAGGCATTGTGTCTGTGTGGATGGCGAAGTTTCAGGAGGGAAAGGGATGATGATCTTTCCGCTGGTACTTTATTATTATTCCAGCCTATGTATTTCTCCCTGTAGTTCTTTAAGAAACGCAAGTATCTCTTCAAATTCCGGTATGTTCCCATATATCATATTCTTCATTGCCTGATAGTCCTCCTGCAAAGCATTAAGTATCGTTTTTCTTGGCAGAAGTTCGATACTGCTCAATGTTGCCGTTTCATAATGAGCACCCTTGGCATAATAAAACTTTTGCTTAAAGGCAATATCTTTTTCAAGTAATTCTTTTCTTTTAAATGCGCTTTCCTTTACCCATGAATTGCCCAGATTATATACATCATATAAATGCCTTGCATATCTGGCAGGCAATGCTTTTCCTTCCGGAAAATTTGCAATTTTATGTAATATAGTGAGTTTTTCCCAGAAAGTTCTTTCAACATCAATGGTCAGAACCGAGGTCTCTTTTTGCAAAAATATATCCGGATATTTTTCAGCTGCAAACGGAGTTACTGTTGTCTCATGAGACGGCATCCATTCTGCCAATGGTCCAATTTCCAGTCTTACACAGGAACGCAGATACTCTGCTTCAAATATTTGTGGATAATAAAAATTTACCACCATCTCATCCTCTGTATCAGTTGAAATCCATTCTCCCTCCCCCAGTTTTTCTTTCATTTCTACATTCAACTGGGGAATCAATTCCTCTTTATAAAATTTAGCTGCTTCTGAATTAATTTGTTTGTTGAATAAATCCTGCTTGGTTTTCGACCTTTCTTCCCAAGGATTTACCTCAGCATTAATAATTTTTCTCCAATCCAGAATCAAATCTATATCTTCGGAAAATCTTTCAATAACATGGTACGATTTAGATAAACTTGTACCACCTTTGAAAACAAATGCATTCTTATACTTACAATCGTGAAACAGATGATCCAGCATAAAACACACCCAAAAGTCTTTCTCTACTACATTAGGCTGCATTCCCATCGAAATTGCAGTAGCATGAAACAATTCTGTTCTATCCTTTATCTGTAACTTAGCAACTTCTTTCATTATTCAGCACACACCTTTCTGATTACTGTATATATCCATTCACTTACACCTGTTGCTTCCTTTAACATCTTTTTCTTCTCTTCTTCAGGCAATCTGTTCCTCAAACTCACGATAATATCATCATCAATCCTCTCTTTTCCCAATGTCTTTAATGCCTCAACAACCAAAGTTGTTGTCTCAGACATAAATGAAATCTCTCTATTTGCACGGTGCTTATAGGACAAGGTAATATTATCCCATGAAAATTTTCTATATGGTCCATCACTGATATAGGACCAGACAACCGGAACCTGTGTGGATAACCCCAGCTTATTTAATGCTACATCTCCGCATGGCGCAATGGTCCAATGAAAACTTCTGGCAATAGCATATGCTACCGCATCCGGATTTACAGGAATATACTCCTTAAGCAGCTTACTATATACTGGTTTTTCGTACACCCCTGCTATAACTCTTCGTATATTCTTTTTCTCAACTTGTCTTCCCAAACATTTTCTTACAGTTGTTGTTGTCGCAATATCCGTAAAATCTGATGTAAGAAAAACCGTTCCCGGTTCAGCCAATTCTATTCTCTTCTTTATTTCTGTATAAATACCACTTTCCATAAAATCACGCCCCTTATTTTGTCACGATTATTATATAATTTTCGTGACATTTTTTCAACTTTTTATTTCGATCTTAATAATAATTTTTCAAAGATTTTGCTATTTCACTAGTTCCACCAGTAAAACAAAGCTGCATTTCCATCCTTTGACAGAAACACAGCTTTTTATTTTGGGTATTCAAAGTTTGTGAGGATCTGGCTTTTTAAGGGTCTTTCGTGAGGGTTCTTCGTGAGGGTCCTACTGTGTCTACATAATAGCCTCTACACCAATATTGATTCATTTCATTCGCCTCAATGCTTTTTAAATTTAGGATAATATAGTTTAGCTATATACATCAGTGCTCCATCTTTTCCAATGCCAACCCAATCAATCGATCCGCCTGATCTGCCATGAACAGCGGGATATTCAGCACATCATCGTCCAGTTTCAGATTGTCCAATGAGAAACGGATGCGGAGTCTGACCTTATCAGGGAACAGTTCCTTGAACTTCTTCATACTCCTGCTGGTTGTGTTGGCTTCGGATTTGACCTCCACGGGGAAGATGTCGTTCTCCCGCTGAATGAGAAAATCTACTTCGTAAGGCGGGTTGTTCTGACTCCAATAACGGGGCATGACTTCAAACTGAGTAATTAAAGTCTGCAACACAAAGTTTTCGGTTAATGCGCCTTTAAATTCAGTAAAAAGGCGGTTACCTTCGCCAAAGGCAGTGGGGGCCAACTGTGCCAGACGGCGGAGCAGTCCCACATCCACCAGATAAATCTTGAAGGCAGACAGGTCATCGTAAGCTGCAATCGGCAGGCCGGGAGCTGAGCTGCGATAAATTTTATGCACCAAACGAGCATCTACCAGCCATTGCAAGGCATCCTCGTACTCACGGGCTCGTGCACCTTCCTTGACCACCTTATAGATAAACTTCTTGTTCTCTCTTGCCAGTTGAGAAGGAATGGATTTCCAGATCATTGAGATTTTCGGGAACTCGCTGAGGTTAGGATGTTTTGCAAAATCACGCTCATAGGCTCCGATGATTCCGGACAATGCTTCCTGCATGGCAGAAACATCCCGTGCCTCCGTCCACATCAATACCGGCTCCGGCATACCACCGGTGACATAGTACATTTTCAGCTTTTCATACAGCGGATTAAAAAAAGCGTCAGGGATGGGTTCAATGGTATCCACCTGTTCCAGATACTGCGCCAGATTTTCATCACCGTTGGCAAGTAGGAATTCATTAAAGGTCATCGGGTCAATCTGCATAAAGTTAACCTTACCCACGGGAAAAGAGGAAGGTTTCGCCAGGGCAATCCCCAACAGAGAACCAGCACAGGCAACGTGATACTGCGGTGCGTTCTCGCAAAAATACTTCATAGAATTAATGACCTTAGGGCAGTCCTGCACTTCATCAAAGATGATAAGGGTTTTTTCAGGCACAATTTTTTGACCGCTTGCCAGCATAAGGTTTTGTAGAATCCGGTCCACATCCTTGGTTGTTTCAAAAAATTGCTTATATTCTTCATTTTCATCAAAGTTAAAGTAAGCTGTATTTTCATAATAGCGCCTGCCGAACTCTTTCAGAATCCAAGTCTTACCCACCTGACGTACGCCCTTCAAGATTAAAGGCTTGCGGTAGGGAGAATCCTTCCAATCCAGCAACTTTTTTAAGATAAATCGTTCCATGGAATCATTCCTCACATTTTTATTGGAGTTTTGTGTTCAATAATCACACTTTTATCATATGCGAGATTCATGAAAATTACAACTGAAAACACAAAATTATTTGATTCTAATGCTTATCGATCACACTTTTATATGAGATAGTAAAAAATCCTTATCCTGGCGGGCTCATTCTCCTGTATGCCCTGCCCGACTCGCGCCCTGACGGGCTCTTCCCCTGCTAGCCCTGCCCGACTCGTGCCCTGCGGGCTCTCGTGGTTCGGCTGGCGCCGAATAAACCGAAAAGGTTCAGCCCATCGGAAAGCGAGCTTTCCATGAGCTGAACCTTTTCGGTTTGCAGGGCTTGTAGCTAGATCCTGTTGTAGTTAATCAGACATCCCTTCAGGATGATCTGGCGTTCTTCGTCTGTAAGTTCTCCAAGGCGGAGTGTGAATTCGTGGAGTCCGTCTTCGGCAACCTTGTAGGCTTTGATGGTGTCTGCCTTTGTTTCAACGGCAGTACGGATTCCCGGGAAGAACAGGTAATCGAGATTCTTGAACGGAAGTTCTCCTTCTTCGATCAGGAACGGTAACATCCCCCAGTTGATGAGGTTGGAACGGTAACGCTTGGTTGCATATTCGTTGGCAATGTTGGCCCAGCCGCCAAGTACCTTCTGGCAGGAGGCTGCCTGTTCTCTGGCAGATCCATCTCCCGGCTTTACTGCAAAGATGGTAGAACCGAAGCCGATATTGCTATGGTTCACATCCGGATAAGACTTCTTGATCGTCTCAATTACCGGCTTTAATTCCGGCTTTGCTTCTGCGGCGCATTTTCCTTCCATTAATGCTTTCTGTGCTACCTGGATATCCTTGGCAAGTCCCACGTAGGCAGGATCCTTACGGGAAAGTGTGAATTCCGCAAGTCCTAACGGATTGGAACGGTAGGAGGAGGTTTCTCCGGAAGGAATGAGTTCATCTGTCGTGGTAACCGGATCGTGGATCTCAGATACGACACGAAGGACGAGGTTTTCCGGAAGTGCAGTCATCTCCGGCCAGTCCTTGATGTTGGGACCAAAGTGGATCTCAACACCGGGATCTGCTACTCCCTTTGAGTCAAACACTCTGTTTGCATAAATATTGGAATCAAAATGATACTTGTATTTACCAATTGTTCCGTCAAAATCCGTTGCAGGAGTAAGAACCCCCTTATTTGCTGCCGTTGCGGCAATAGATCTGGCATCCATCAGGGCAACCGATGCAATCTGTCCATTCTGCAGCTTCGAGCCCTCACGGTTCGGGAAGTTTCTTGTAGAATGACGGATACTGAATGCATTGTTTGCCGGAGTATCGCCTGCACCAAAGCAGGGTCCGCAGAATGCAGTCTTTAACACGGCTCCGGTCTCCAGCAAGGCTGCTGCACATCCGTTCTTAATCAGTTCCATATAAACCGGCATCGACGCAGGATATACACTTAATGTAAATTCATCAGATCCTATGTAGGAGCCTCTCATAATATCTGCCGCAGCGCAGATGTTTTCAAAGCCGCCACCGGCACATCCTGCAATAATTCCCTGATCTACCATGAATTTACCGTTTACGACCTTATCCTTTAAGGTATAAGGTACGGCATTGTCGAGGGAAACTGCTGCACGCTTCTCTACATCATTCAATATATCCTGAAGATTTGCGTTCAGCTCTTCAATCGTGTAGGTATTGCTTGGATGGAACGGCATTGCAATCATCGGCCTGATGTCTGCAAGATCGATCGTAATCATTCCATCGTAATAGGTTACTTCACCCGGATTTAATTCTTTATAATCCTCACTTCTTCCATGAATCTCATAGAATTCCTTAATGGTATCGTCGGTTCTCCAAATGGAGGAAAGGCAGGTTGTCTCTGTCGTCATGACATCAATTCCGATACGGAAATCAGCGCTTAAGGATGAAACACCGGGACCGACAAATTCCATAACTTTATTCTTTACATAGCCATTGGCAAAAACAGCTCCAATAATCGCAAGTGCCACGTCCTGGGGTCCAACACCCTTTACCGGCTCTCCGGTCAGATAAACACCAACCACTCCCGGCATATTGATATCATAGGTCTGGTTCAAAAGTTGCTTTACAAGCTCCGGTCCACCTTCGCCCATTGCCATGGTTCCAAGTGCTCCGTAACGGGTATGGGAATCGGATCCAAGGATCATTCTGCCGCCGCCTGCAAGCATTTCTCTCGCGAACTGGTGAATTACAGCCTGATGAGGCGGTACATAAACGCCGCCGTACTTTTTGGCACAGGTAAGACCAAACATGTGGTCATCCTCATTAATGGTTCCTCCTACTGCACAAAGGGAATTATGACAGTTGGTAAGAACATATGGTATCGGGAACTTCTCAAGCCCTGAGGCACGTGCAGTCTGAATAATTCCCACAAATGTAATGTCATGGCTGGTCAGCTTGTCGAACTTAATCTTCAGCTTATCCATATTTCCTGACGTATTGTGATTTTCAAGAATTCCGTAGGCGATCGTTTCCTTCTTCGCCTGCTCTTTGGAAATCTCTTTGCCTGTCTTTGCCTTGATCTGTGCTTCCGCTTCCGGTGAATCGGGAATGATTTCGGTTCCGTGAAGCAGGTAAGCGCCACCTTCCAATAAAGATACCATTTCTTTCCTCCTGTAATGGCATGATCTGCTCTCTGTCCGGAGCTTCATGCGTGATCCATATAATACTTTGCGGTAACTGCATTTCAGACTGTCGCAGTTCTTTTCGTCTGCATTACTTTACCTCATTGTAGTTCCCATGAAATAGATTATACATAATCTGCCGTCACAAAACAACTGATTTTACAGTATAATAAAAGCAAATTACTGTGCACATAGCAAAACCACAGCATATTGCTGTGGTTTTGCTAATTCTTTTCGCTTCATATATCATCTACTGGCCTATTTTCCCAAATTTTTTAAATAAGCCGTATACTGATCAAGAAATTCCTGCTGTACCTTTTCCAATCCAGCCGTTTTGCATTTTTCGTTCAGCTCGTTAATTGTAGCCTGTACATCATCCACAAGTCCAAGTTCCAGCATAGGTACGTACTGTGAGCATACTTCATTCATTGCAGCAAGTTCACTCTTTACAGCCGTATCATCAAAGATAAATCCACTTGTTATCTCACTGATCGCATCTCCCATAAGCTGCTGACGGATTTCACTCTGCGTGGTTCCGACTTCTCCCTGAATTCTTTCCAGTAAATCATTTTTTAATCCCCAGGAAATCGGTGCATTTCCCACAGTATAATTTGCCTGATCTGTTCCTAAGGTATAAGTTGTATCACTCGTTGCATTATAAGTGGAGCCTTCAATACCATATCTGGCAATATCATAGCACTCTTTATCAAATTTCAATACATCAAGAACCATCATTGCTCTTTCCTGATTTTCCGACACTGCTGGGATTGCAAAGCCATCACCGGTATAAACGCCTTTTACATGAACCACACCGGGTGTAATATTAACCAGTTCTGCTTTCCATTCCGGATGTTCGGAATCTACTACATTTTTTGCGGATTCACAAGTATCAAGATTCCAGAACAGTGCTGCGCTTGTTCCATTCTCAAATGCATCTAATGGAGAAGTTGTGTTAGACACTGCATTTTTGGACCAGAAGCCCTGATCTGCCCAATCCTTCATCATGGTACAGAAATCCAGATATTCCTGTGTTCCGTACTGCCATACCACATCATCCACCGTAGGATCCGTGCCTTTGTAGAAATAACCAAAGTACTTGCCGCTTCCACAGCTCATCGGAACCAGATTGTTTCTGCTCTGGAATAAGTTCATGGACATTTCAACGCCGTCACCTGCTGCCGCATAAGGATAAATACCATCCTCATTTTCCGCCACTGCCTTGAAGTACTCCTCCAGTTTTTCCACGCTGTTGATCTCACCGATGTTATATTTTTCTTTCAGATCACCACGGATCAGAACCGGCATTGCATTGTTTACATACGGGCTGTTTTTCGGAATCATATAGCAGGCGCCATCAATTTTTGCCTGTTCGAAAGCCATGGAATCTTCTCCGGCATAGGTCTGCGGCATAAACTGCTGCAAAAGATCGTTTGTAATTTCAACAAACGCTCCCTTGGTTGCTTCTTCATTATAAAAAGCCCAGGTAGATGTATAAATCAGATCAATGTTCTCACCACTTGCCAAAAGCAGGGAATATTTCTGTGTGTAATCACTTAATGCAATATAATTAATGGTAAGAGAGGTATTCAGTTTTTCTTCCAGCTTTTCATTCAATGCTGTCTGCACTGCATCTGCAGCTACCGGTTCATCACCGATAACATACATCACCAGATCCTTATGCTCTGAGATATCATTTCCATAATATCCGTCTGTCTCATCACCTCCTGCTGTCTGCGCATCAGAATCTGTTTCCTCATCTGTTGCTGCTTCCTGCGTATCATTCTGGCTGCTTTCTGTTCCTGCATTTTCCTCTGTTGTCGTACTGCTTCCACAGCCGGCCAGAATACCCATCATCATGGTTACGCTTAGTAAAATAGCTATTGCTTTCTTTTTCATAGCTGGTCTCCTTTCTATTTCCTTTCTATTTTCACAGGTCTGTTAACCCTTAACAGCTCCCAATGTGATTCCTTTTACAAAATACTTTTGTACAAACGGATATAATAAAATAATCGGGCCCGTTGCAACTACGGTCAGTGCCATCTTCGTTGACTCAATCGGCATGGAACTGACAGAAACCGTTGTCTGACTTGCGATCTCCCGCAATGCCTTAATACTTCCCATAAGCTGATATAATAAATACTGCAGATTCATAAGATCATTTTTATCAATAAACAACATGCACATATACCAGTCATTCCAATACGTCAGTGCTGTAAACAGTCCAATGGTTGCGACTACCGGCTTGGACAACGGAAGAATCAGTTTGACAAAAATTTTGAAATCTCCTGCTCCGTCTATTTTCGCGGATTCTGTTATCTCCATGGGAATTCCTCCCATGAATCCTTTTACCAGGATAATATGCCATACAGAAACTATCGTCGGTACAATCAGTGCCCAGATGGTATTCTTTAAATGCAGATACTTTACACACAGGATATACCAGGGAACCAATCCGCCTGAAAACAATGTTGTGAAGAAAAAGTAAAAGGAAAATATATTTCTCCACTTGAAATCCTTCCTCTGTAATACGTATCCCGTCATTGCATTGATAAACACACTGACTGCGGTTCCAACAACGGTTACAAATATGGTTACCAGATAGGCTTTTAATATTTTTCCCGGGTTTTGGAAAATAAGCTGATATGCTGCCAGCGAAAAATCCTTAGGCCATAAAACGTAACCATTTTTAATAATGTAATTTTCGCTGGTAAAGGATGATGCAATGATCAGCAGAAACGGAATCACACAAATGATTCCAAAAATTGCAATCAATGGATATCCAATCCCTTTAAAAAGGAGCACATCTTTTCCCATCTTTTTACTTTTCATGTCATCACTCCTTTAAAATAATGCATAGTCCGAATTTATTTTCCGAATTATTCCATTTACCACCATGATGGTTGCAAAGCACAGAATGGATTGATAAAAACCGGCCGCAGCCGCCATCCCTATATCCGAGGTTTCCAAAAGGGATCGGAATACAAACGTATCAATCACATCCGTAGAGTCATACAAGGCACCGTTCTTTCCAATCAGCTGATAGAACAGATCTAAGTTTCCCCTGAAAATTTTGCTCACATCAAGCAGCACCATGGTAATGATCGTCGGTCTGATCGCCGGGAGTGTAACATAATGGATTCTCTGAAAGATGTTTGCCCCATCAATCTGGGCAGACTCATGAAGCTGGGTATCCACGCCGGTCACGGCCGCCATATATACCACCATGCTGTATCCCACACTTTTCCAGGCATTGAACAATACAATCAACACCCGCCACGCCGGTCCGTCTGCATAAAGGTTAATCGGTTCCATCCCCAACGTCTTCAGTACACCGTTTACAACACCATTCTCGTAGTTCAGCAAATTATATGCTATCGTTCCGACAATAACCCATGATACAAAATATGGGAGAAAAATAGAGGATTGCGTCACTTTCTTGAACTTCTTTCCTCTTGCTTCACTTAAAATAACTGCAAAAAGCACTGCCAGAAAGGTATTCACCGCAATGAAACACAAATTATATGAAAATGTATTTGCTGTTACTGCAAATGCTTTTCCCGACATAAAAAAGAATCTGAAATTGTCAAAAATTCCTGTAACCCATGGACTTCCCCAGATTCCATCCCTGTAGTTGTATTGTTTAAAAGCCAGCACCATTCCACCCATAGGCAGATATGCAAAAATAAAGATAATAACCACTGCAGGAGCAAGCATCAGAAGCAGTGTTCTGCTCTTCTTCAATTCCTTTAGAAATTCCTTCATATGGGCTTTCATCTCCTTTCTGACTTCATCTTAGCATCTCACCTGTACAATGAAAATCAGACATTCTTTTAATGAATAGCACAATCTTTTTGGTTTATTGAACCCCATTTTTCCCTATGCTATACTATGTTCACGCTTAATATTAAGGTAGCTTTTGGCCAAAGGAGGTCTTCCAATGAAATTATTGCTAGTTGATGATGAACCCTATACCCGTGAAGGAATCTTATCCATTATTGCTTTTGATAAACTGGGAATTGACGAGGTTTTTTCTGCTGAAGATGGACTTTCCGGGCTTGCCATGGCAAAAGAATATCAGCCGGATATTATCCTGACCGATGTACGTATGCCACATTTAGACGGGATCTCCATGTCCTATCAGATCCGCGAATTTCTTCCCGGCTGCTGTATTATTTTTATGAGTGGATTTGCAGAAAAAGATTATTTGAAGTCCGCAATCAAACTCTCTGCCATTAACTATATTGAAAAACCGTTTTCGCCCGAAGAACTCGAGACCACCCTGCAGCTTGCTGTCAGTAAATGCAACCAGGAAAAGGAGCAGCTCCATTCTTCCACACAGCTCAGCCATACCCTGAACTTAAGTCTTCCTGCGATTCGAAACAGAATCGCTCTTACTGTTCTGCGTCCTGTGCATGACCATGCACGTGCAGAGCTCTCTACTTATCTGCAGCTTGTATATCCATCTTTTCACGCCGGCGGACGGTGGATCAGCTTTCTGATCATGCTGCTCCCCGAATCGGAATACAGCCTTGACAGTCTGCAGACTCTTTTAGAAGACAGACTGTCTCTTTCTTCCTTTAACTATCACTTTATCGGCATGAAAAACGAGAATGTTCTTGTTGTCCATATTGGCCTGTCCGATCCGGACTATCAGGACATTCCCGTTTCTGAAATTGAAAATACCTGTTACACCCTACGCGATATTTTAGTAACAGCCTGTCACTTCATTCTGGCCACCGGACAACCGGTTTCCTCCTTTTATGATCTGTATGAGTCCTACCAGACTGCCTCCATCAGCCTGCAGCGTGGCTTTTTCAAGAAAATGGACTCGATCATCTTTTATAGCAAAGCAACGTCAGAATCTGCCTACCTGTTGGACGGAACGAAACTGATTCCTTTTGAAAAGGCTTTAAAATCCCATGATAAAGCTGCTGCCTTAGCCTGGCTGTGCAGTCTGACTGCCGAGCTTTCCCACTATAGCAGTACTCCCGTCAGTACCTGTAAAAGTTTCTTTGCCCAGGCTGCCGTCTGCTTATACGAACTGGATCACATGAGCAAAATTCATGCTTTTCCCGATGTATCATCTCCTATGGAAATTCAGGATACCATTTGGAATATGTCTTTTTTAACAGACATTGAGGACTATATTTTTCAGAAGCTGGAAGATTATTTTTCAATTAACGATGAGCAGTATACGCAAAACCCGATTTCCTATCAGATCAAAGATTATATAGAGCAGCATTACACAGAGGAATCCCTTTCTCTTACTGTACTTTCCGAGCATTTCAGCATTAGTGAATCCTATCTGTGTGTCATTTTTAAGAAGACCTTTGATATTACAATTAACCAATATATCATCAATCTCCGTATGTCAAAGGCCAAGCAGTACCTCCTGGAAAGCAACCGGAAAATCAAGGAAATTTCTGAATTAGTCGGTTATCGTGACTGCAATTATTTTATACGGCTTTTTAAGAAGACCTATCATATTACGCCATCAGACTTCAGATAAATTGAGGGAGACATTATGAAATTATACAACCGTCTTATATCCATTTTTAACAACTTTAGCCTTCAGAAAAAAATTTTTTATTCTTATTTTTTTCTCTGTTTTTTACTGATTTCCATTCTGTCTGTTTCGATCTGTACTTTTACCGCTTCCTCTCTTCGTAAGAGAAACACGTTTTCGCTTCAGCAGAACTTTAATCAGGCTGTTTCTTATCTGTCCTACAAATTAGACGGTATCAGTTCCACCAGTGATATGTTAATTTACAACATATCACTGAATTCCATACTGAATCAGACCGCAAGCACTTACAGTTCCAGTCAGCAGGTGAATGATTCCAAGGAAATCCTTCACCTTCTCAAAAACATACAGGAAAACGATGACATTACCCAGGCCCGGATCTACGTCCCCGATAACCTCAGCTATTCCGATAACGGGGTCAATATCTGCCCACTTTCCCAAGCAGAGTCTTCTCTTTGGTGGGATCCTCTCTTTGTCAAAAAGGGGCTTCATCTGTTTGTCGGACAGCAGGATCTGGAAGACCATCCTTACTGCTCCTCAGATGGAATCGCGCTGCTTCGTGCCATGTACAAACAAAACGACTACAATACACTTGCCTTCATTGTCCGTCTGGATGTTCCGATAAAAACCATCGAAGAGATCCTGAACTCTGCAAATTTTACGAATGACAGTACAACCTTTTTAATAGACTCTGAGCACCACATTATTGCAAATTCCGATCATCCCGACGAAAATCTGCTTCAGGCTTCTTCTAATATGGTTGTTCCTTTTTCCGGGCTTTCCGAAAATACTGTTACCAAGGTTTCCCTTTCTTCCGGAACATACATGGCTCTCCAGGCCGGTCTTTCTCAATCGGACTGGAAAATCATTACCTTCGTTCCCTATAACTCCTTCAATATTGCAATTCTGACGATAATCCGCTCCATCCTGCTGGTGTCCGTACTGTTGCTTTTCCTTGCTGCCATACTTTCCAAGCCGATTGCACATACCATCACCAAAAGAATGGATCATCTTTGCGATTCTATGTCCGAAGCGAGAAAAGGGGTACTTATGCCGGTCAGCGGAACCATTTATCAGGATGAAATCGGTTCCCTTTACGAAAACTATAACTTTATGATCGACCGTATCAATCAGCTTCTTGCCGAAAATTATCAGATCGGTACGGAACTGAAGAGTGCAGAATACAAAGCCCTGCAATCTCAGATTAATCCACATTTTTTGTACAATACACTTGATATGATCGGATGGCTCTCCTATCAGAACAAGACAGATGAAATCAATTCTGTTGTTTATGCACTGGCAAGATTTTACAAGCTTTCTCTTGCAAAGGGAAAATACATTGTTCCCTTATCCGACGAACTGGATCACGTCAGTTATTATATTAAAATTCAGGAAATGCGTTTTCACGGAAGTATCCGGTATGAGTTGGATGTTGATCCCGAATTACTATCGTATTCCATTCCCAAAATTACGCTTCAGCCCATTGTCGAAAATGCTATTTTCCATGGTATTCTTGAAAAAGTTTCCAAAAATGGCTGTATTCGCATTTCCGGTCTTTCCAGACGTACCAACTATGAGCTTATCATTTCCGACGATGGAATTGGTATGGATTCCGAAAAACTTTCTGAGCTCAACAGCGCTGACATCCATGATCCGGACTCCTCTTCCGGAAGTCATTACGGTCTGAAAAATATTGACCACCGGATCCGGCTGCTTTACGGGAATGATTATGGTCTTTCCTTTGAAAGTGAACCCATGCAGGGCACCCATGTCCACATTCTTTTACCTAAGCTTCACGTAGATGAAGTCATGCAATAATGGGACTTTTTTTAGAAATACTGGACTATCTTTTCAGCTTTCCTCCAACCTATTTACTCGCTTTCTCTCCCATTTTATAATGCAGAAAAGGAGGAATGTGACTATGGCTCAATGGATGAAAGCAACCGACTATCACCTCATGAACACCGGCGTAACTTTTGAAAGTGCTTCAAAAGATCTGAAGGATTTATTCGACCGTTGTGAATATTACTGTAAAAAGAATTTAGCTGTTTTTACAGATAAAAAAGTACTGCGGGAAGGTTCCGATTATGACGGTGTCTGGCTTGAAACACAGCCCATGGGCGGAGAAATGTATGCCAAGCGTGATATGGAAGCAGCTCTGAATAATCAGCTTATTTTTATGGAAAACCAGCGGAAAAGCGGACGTCTTCCGGGTATGATCAAATATCAGGAGCCTTTTCTTTTGCAGGTTTCCTATGACTGGCTTCAAGGCTTTTGTTTCCCGGTGCCGGCATTTAAAATGTATTTTCTGATTGACCGCGACCCAAATTATCTGGCTCTGCTTTATGAGTGTCTGAAATCGTATGACGAATATCTGTGGAAATATCGGGACAGTGACAACGACGGCTGTCTTGAAACCTGGTGTACCTGGGATACCGGTGAGGACAATTCCATGCGCTTTACGAAATATGGAGTTCCCGATGGGGGATTCGGCGGCGAAGATGCTCCATCCGGAATCGGAAAACTTCCTTTTGCTTCCATGGATCTGATGTCCTATTCCTGTCAGTGCCGTGAGGTACTGGGATCCATTTCCGACCATCTTCAGAACGGCGAAGGAGATTATTGGCGCAAAGAAGCCGCCAAAGTCCGGGAAAAGCTGCATGATTATCTGTGGATAGAAGAAAAACATGCCTGCTATGACAGAGACTGTGATCACCAGATCATGCCGGTACTTATTCATAACAGTTTACGCTGCATGTATTATGGATCGTTTTCCCAGGAAATGGCGGATTCCTTCATCCGGCATCATCTGTTAAACCCAGATGAATTCTGGACCTATGTTCCGCTTCCCTCTATTGCGGTAAACGATCCATGCTTTACCAACATCAATTTTAACAATTGGGGCGGCCAGCCGCAGGGACTTACTTATCAGCGTGCCATTCAGGCTCTGGAACAATATGGCCATGTGGCCGAGATCCGTCTGCTTGGAAAGAAATGGCTGAACCTGCTGATAAAGACCGGGCGGCTCGTCCAGCAATATGATCCTTTCGATGGAACCCCCTGCGTTACAAGATCCGAGGGACTTGCACCGGAAGGCACAGAAACCGAACGCTATAAGGATGTTACTACCCTTGGTCCCGACGGCTATGGTCCAACGATTCTGGCTGCCCTGGAATATTATTCGCTCCTGTGCGGCGTCAATATTGCCTACGAGCAGGTTCGCTGGTCCTGTGTATGTGATTTCCCCGAATTTGATTACTGCCAGACCATGTACGGACATGATTACCGGCTTACCGGTAACGGAAAGGAAATGACCGCTTTCATTGATGGCCAGGAATTGTTTGTCTGTACCTGCGGCGTACAGATCACAACCGACCTGAACGGCAGGCTGCTAAGCATTGATGGCATTGAATCCCAACCGATTGCTTTCACACTTAAGCATCATGATACGTGCTATCATTCAGAGATTTCACCCAACGAAGCATTTTCGTTCTGTGATCAGGAACTCAAGTTCCTCCGTAAGACCGCTTTTGACTATCCTTATCAGAAAGAAAGGAGCTGATGCGATTGAATCTTTTAATTATCGGTGGAACCGGCATTATCAGTTCAGCAGTTACAGAGCTGCTTGCAGCACAAAACCACTCCCTTTATATGCTGAATCGCGGTCTGCACAGCCGTTCTTTCCATAAGGCTGTCATTCCGCTTGTCTGTGATATTAACGATGAGAAGAACGTAAAGGAACTGATCCGGGGACTCTTCTTTGATTGTGTGATTGATTTTACCATTCAGTTGCCTTCCGAAATCCGAAGAGACTATGAATATTTTCAAGACAGTACCCGGCAATTTATTTTCATCAGTTCTTCCAGTGTATATCGCCGTCCCCTTTCCTGCTATCAGGTCACGGAAAGTACACCGGTATATAATCCTTATTGGGATTATGCACAAAACAAACTCGCCTGCGAAGAAGAATTGCAAACACTTTACAGAACCTGCAATTTTCCAATGACCATTGTCCGCCCCGGTCACACCTACAACGAAACCTGGCTTCCTCTTTGCATTTCCGGTGCTAAAGGATGTTGGACCGTGATCCGACGGATTCTGGAAGAAAAGCCAACCATTATTCCGGGGGATGGCTCCTCCCTTTGGTCCGTCACGAATCATCGTGATTTTGCCCGTGCCCTGTCCGTTCTGATCGGCAATCCAAAGGCTATCGGAGAAACCGTAAATATTTCCTCTGATGAGGTTCTGACATGGAATCAGATCTATCACACCATTGCAGATACGTTAGGTGTTCCCCTTCATCCATTTTACGTATCCTCCATGTTTCTTGATCAGGCAGGTCCCTATGGCTTGAAACGTTGTCTCACCGGGGAACGTACA
>OGNQ01001257.1_pt1 | contig 18659 bp, 20 predicted proteins | sample 1573481 | NCBI WGS metagenome assembly OGNQ01 (sample SAMEA2581920, study PRJEB24529) | metagenome | biome: Human gut stool | place: China | collected 2011 | reverse complement strand
GACGCCGTGCTTCATGACTTCCTCGTTGAACACGATCTTGCCGTTGTGGAGCGAGACAGCGTTCTCGCCGCGGCCGGCATCGACCATCATAAAGGCGGAGGGGGTGCCGGTGAGCTTGCCGAAGAAGCTGAAGTCCTCGCTGCCGGAGAAGGGCTTGTCGATGAACTCCGCCTTGCCGCCGGCAGCGGTGACGGCCTTGTTGACCAGGTCGATCATGGCGGGGTCGTTGTACTGGAGCGCGTAGCCCTCCTCCAGCTCCACCTCGATGCTGCAGTCGAAGGCGATGCCGATGCCCTTGCAGATGCGCCGGACCTCCTGAATGGCGGTGTCGCGGCCGGCGTCGCTGAAGCTGCGGAGGACGGCCACCATCCGCGCTTCGCCGGCGGTGATGTTGACGGCGTCTCCGCCGGACATAGTGCCCACGGTGAGGACCGCGGTGTCCATGGGGTCGATGCGGCGGGAGACCACGGTCTGGAGGACAGTGATCAGGTAGCCGGCGCAGGCGATGGCATCCCGTGCGGTGTGGGGTGCAGCGCCGTGGCCGCTCTTGCCGTGAACGCTGATATGGAACAGATCCACGGCGCTGGTGAAGTAACCCTTATACAGCTGCATCCGGCCCACGGAGTCGTTCTCGGAGGGGCAGACGTGCTGGCCGAAGATGGCGTCCACATGGGGGTTCTCCATGACCCCGGCTGCCACCAGTGCCCGTGCGCCGCCGGGCATCAGATCCTCGCTGGGCTCGAAGATCAGCTTGACGGTGCCGGCGAACTGGTCGCGCATATGGCACAGCGCCTTTGCGGCGCCCAGAAGCATGGTGGTGTGCAGGTCGTGGCCGCAGGCGTGCATAATGCCCTCGGTCTCGCTGGCAAAGGGCAGACCGGTTTCCTCGTGAACGGGCAGGGCGTCGATATCGGCGCGGAGCGCCACGCACTTGCCGGGACCCTTCTTGCCGTGGATCAAAGCCACCACGGCGGTGGGCAGAGGCTGCCGGATCTCGTCCACGCCCATTTTCTCCAGCTCACTGCGGATGAGGGCGGAGGTGCGGACCTCGTGCATACCCAGCTCCGGATGGGCGTGGATATCACGGCGGATAGAGACCAACTCGTCGAAGATGGTATCGACGAAGGAACGAATATCAGACATGGAAAAGCACTCCTTTCAAATGAGCCGGACTCACAGCCAGCTGCTCATAACGCCGGCCACCAGTACGGAGGTGATGGACACGGTGACCATGCCGGCCACCAGCATCTTGGGCATGATCTGGGCGTTGATGGCGGCCTTTTCCTCGGCAGTGGTGCCGGTGGACTCAGAGACCTCGTTGGAGATGATGACCGTTCCGGGGAAGCCGAACAGGCAGGAGCTGCCGATGGCCATGGACATCTGCCAGCTGTAACCGAAGATCTTGCCCACGAGGATGGAGACGACGGAGAAGGCCGCCGTGCCGATGACCACGCAGACCAGCAGGGGCACCACCATGCCGCCCACCATCTCCGGGGTAGCGGCGGCCAGATTGGTGAAGATGGACAGGGTGATGATGGGCATTACGATGCCGGTGGCGTGCGCCTTGCCCAGGGCGTCCTCATCCAGGAAGCCCAGCTCCTTGCAGAGCACACCGAAGATCAGGCACCAGACCAGCTTGTTAACGGCATCGTGGAACAGGCTGGACACCCACACGGACAGCAGCGCCACCAGAATGACCTTGGCGATAATGGCGTTGGGGGTGTTGTACTTATCGGGCAGGGCGGGGATTAGCTTCTTGCGGGCAGCGGCGGCGTTCTGGGCCGCGGCGGCACCGGCGTCCACCTGGAGCGTGCCGGCGTCGATCTGGGCCTTGATGCGCTTGGCCTCGCTCTTGAGGCACAGGGAGGCCACGGGGTAGCCCACGAAGCCCTGGGCGCACATGACCAGGGTGGCGAACACCGCCAGGTCAGGCAGGTTGGCTTTGTTGGCCATATCCTGCATGGTCAGGGTGGCGACAACGCCGCCGGAGAGAATGGGCGCGCCCACCAGAGCGAAGCCGCGGTCGATGATCAGCTGGCCGATGAAGAACACGGCAGCAGAGATGGCGATGCAGGCCACGGCGGAGATGATGACGGTGCGCCACTGGGCGCCGAAGTCGCGGAGCCGGATGGTGGTGCCCAGGTGCACCAGCAGCATGGTGACCAGCAGGCCGGCCATGCTCAGAAGGGTGGAGTCAGCAAACAGGGTGGTGGGGAAAACGCCGGTCCAGAAGCCTGCCAGGAATACGACGGAGGCCACCAGCAGCATGGATACGATAGCCTTTGTTTTCGCGGAGATCATGTCTCCTACGGCGAACACCACGAAGATGACAGCCGCTGAAATGATTGCAGTCATGATTTTCTTCTCCTTTTGTTTTGAAATAGGGGCAACAGGGATGATGGGGTAAATTGAAAAGCGGCTCCGTCTGAAAGACGAAGCCGCTTCACACACATGGAAAATGGAAAAGACGGGTTCAATTCTTTACAGCCGGCGTTTGGTATCGGGAGGTAAAATAGGCGTACCAATAAAAGCCCCAGACGGAGCTGGTGCCGGCATAATAGGAGACAGCGGCATGGTTCGCGGCCATGTCGTTATGAAGCATATCGCGCTGCATCATGTGACGTGCCATGTGGGGTCTCCTTTCCGCCGGTGGTCGGCTGGTTTTTGTGTTGGCGTTATCTTAACGCCGCGGGGCACAGGAGTCAACCGTTAGATAGACCATACTTTCGCAATTAAAAGCGCTAAATTTTTGTGAAAACTGACAGCCGCCGACATGGCGGAACCGGATGGCGGCGGGAATATGCAAAATTCCCACCGGTATGGTATGGTTTTTGTGAAAGGTGACAATGGACTTTGCGCGGGACGGGACAGTATAATGTTATGTAAGATTTCCGGAGAAGGAGAAAACGCATGAACAGCACGCTGCACACCATAAACTGCGCCTGTTGTACGTCCGCCTGCTGCGCGGGCGTGTGTTGTCGTGCCCATGGGCGCTGTGCGTTTTCTGCTGAAAAGGCCTTGTAAGTGGGCCGTGATACCTGTACACACAGGCGGCGGAGGATGCGGGCGCATCCTCCGCCGTTTTATTTTGAGAGGAGACAAGGACTATGACTTCCAACGCGGAGATCGCCAAGGCGATGGCAGATAATATGACACACGCGGCGGTGCCGTTGTACGGCAAAAAGCTGCGGCTGCCGGACAGGGGTGCCATCATCGGCATCATCAAGGAGTTTCGGCGGCTGCTGTTCCCGGCATATTTCGGTGACGCGCAGCTGATGGCGCTGCCGCCGGAAAACTACGCCGCGCTGCTGCTGGAGCGTATCGAGACGGCGCTGACGGCACAGGTGGCGCTGGCGCTTCCGGAGGACCAGGCCTTTGCCGCGGCGGCGCTGACCCACGAGATACTGGAGCACCTTCCCCGCATACAGCAGACACTGATGACGGACATTGAGGCCACGTTTGACGGCGATCCGGCAGCGGCGGACAAGGAGGAGATCATTTTCGCCTATCCGGGGCTGTTCGCCATCTTCGTATACCGCATTGCCCACGAGCTGTACCTGCGGCAGGTTCCCATGATCCCCCGGATGATGACGGAGTACGCCCACAGCCGGACGGGTATCGACATCCACCCCGGCGCGCAGATCGGGCCGTGGTTCTTCATCGACCACGGCACAGGCATCGTTATCGGCGAGACGACGGTGATCGGCAGCCATGTGAAGCTGTATCAGGGTGTGACGCTGGGCGCACTGTCCCCCCGGGCGGGCCATGCCAGCCTGCCGGGAAAGCGGCACCCCACAGTGTGCGACTATGTGACTATCTACTCCGGCGCCTCCATTCTGGGCGGCGAGACGGTGATCGGCGAGCACTCGGTGGTGGGCGGCAACGCGTTCCTCACCGGGTCGGTGGCGGACAACACGCGGGTGGTCATCACGGCGCCGGAGACGGTATTCAAAAACGCGGAGTGACCGCGCAGGAGGGAAAAGGACGGCTGCAAGGCCGTCCTTTTATGCTGCCGCAGCGCAGGCACCCGGCTATTTGCATAGTTTTTGGCGCGGAATTTCAGCGTATCGACGAGTATCGCGGGGAAAACGCCGCTTGTCAGGGATGGGCGCCATGTATTATAATATTTGATAGAATACAGTGCAAGGAGGCGCAGCTATGGGGCGCATCAGCAAGGAAAACTACTATCTGGATATTGCGGAGACGGTGCTGGAACGGGCGACCTGTCTGCGCCGGGTATACGGGGCCATCATCGTGAAGAACGACGAGATCATCTCCACAGGCTACAACGGCGCGCCGCGGGGACGGAAGAACTGCGTGGACATGGGCTTCTGCACCAGGGAGGCCATGCAGGTGCCCCGGGGACAGCGGTATGAGCTGTGCCGCAGCGTGCACGCCGAGGCCAACGCCATTATCTCCGCCAGCCGCCGGGACATGGTGGGCAGCACCCTGTATCTGGTGGGCAGGGACGGCCGGACCGGGGCGCTGCTGGGCGACGCCACCAGCTGCGCCATGTGCCGCAGGCAGGTGATCAACGCGGGTATCAGCAAGGTGGTCATACGGAAGACGGAGACGGAATTTGAGGTCGTGGACGTGCAGGACTGGGTGCAGCAGGAGGATGACGTGCCCGCACTGTAAAGAAGGGCTATCCGGCCGAAGGGCCGATAGAATACAACAACTGAACAAAGGAGAATGTGTGATGCTGAACGACTCTAAGATCGCCGCCTACACGGCGATACTGCAGGAGGAGCTCCTGCTGGCCACAGGGTGTACAGAGCCCATCGCCGTCGCGTACTGTGCCGCAAAACTGCGCGAGGTGTTGGGCGGAAAACCGGAAAAGATCCTGGCTGAGATCAGCGGGAACATCCTGAAGAATGTGAAGTCCGTGGTCGTCCCCAACACAGGAGGACGCCGGGGCATCGACGCCGCCATCGCCGTGGGCATAGTGGCCGGCGACGCCGACGCAGAGCTTCAGGTCATCGCCAACGTGACGGAGGCGGATGTGGCTGCCATCCAGACGTATCTGGACAGCACCGACATCCGCGTGACCTGCCCCGAAACGCCGTGTATGCTGGATATCAAGCTCACCGGCTGGCGGGAGGGGCATCGCGCCTGTGTGCGGGTGGCCAACAACCACACGAACATCATCTACATGGAGCGGGACGGAGATATCCTGCGGGAGCTGCCGGTCACGGGCAACGCCGAGGACCATTTACAGGACAAGTCCGTGCTGAACGTCAGAGACATCATCACATTCGCCGAAACTGTACCTATAGACGCCATCCTGCCCACGGTGGGACGGCAGATCGAGAAAAACACCGCCATCGCCGCCGAAGGGCTGCGAAACAGCTGGGGCGCCAACATCGGCTCCACCCTGCTGGAGAGCAGTCAGGACTGGGCGACACAGGCGCGGGCATGGGCGGCCGCTGGCTCGGACGCACGGATGAACGGCTGTGAAATGCCGGTGGTCATCGTGTCCGGCTCCGGCAATCAGGGCATCACCGCCTCGGTGCCCGTATGGAAATACGGCAAGCTCATGGGCGCGGATGACGACACCATCCTGCGGGCGGTGTGTCTCAGCGACCTGATCACTATACACCAGAAAACCGGTATCGGGCGGCTGAGCGCCTACTGCGGCGCGGTCAGCGCCGGTGTGGGCGCGGGCTGCGGCATCGCGTGGCTGCGGGGCGCGGACTGCGAGGGCATCAGCCACACGCTGGAAAACGCCGTGGCCATGATCTCCGGCTGCATTTGCGACGGTGCCAAGGCCAGCTGCGCCAGCAAGATCGCCATGGGCGTGGACTGCGGCATCTTGGGCTACGACATGTACGCCGGCGGCAACAACTTCCGCCCCGGCGACGGCATTCTGGGCGCTGATGTGGAGGACACCATCCGGAATGTGGGCGTGCTGGCCGCGCAGGGCATGCGGGAGACCGACCGGGTGATTTTAAAGATCATGACGGAGTAAAGTCACAGGCACTCCCCCCGGCTTCCGCCAGGGGGAGTGCCTGAAAGTACGAACAGCCCCTCCGGCCAAGGCCGGAGGGACTGCTTTTTGTGCTTATCCGTCGAATACCTGAAGGGCGGTCTGGCGGAGGGAGTAGGCGTCGCTGCCGTAGCTGTGCCAGAGGGCGGCGGCGTCACGGAAGGGGTAGACCGGGGCGGTCTGGCAGACGTAGTTGGCCCAGCTCTCGATGACCCAGCCGTCCTGGCCGCGGAGGGCGTCGTAGAAAACGTAGGCGCGGGGGCTTTCGACGCCGCGGGGGAAGGACCAGCCGGCGGTGATCCGCTGGGTCTGGCGGGTGCCGAAGAGGTCGCTGACCTGTTGGCTACCGCTCTTCAGCGTGTGGAAGGCGGCGGCCTGCGCCGCGCCGTTTCTCTCGCAGAGGATGCGGCCGCTGACATGGCCGCCGGGGAACCAGTCGCCCTGCGTCTGCCACGCCGGCCACAGTTCCAGCATCTCGGTGTAGGGGCTGGGCGGGGCGGCGTAGGTCAGGTGGTGGATATAGATATAGCGGCGGACACCGTCCTCCTCCGGCAATTCCACGGCCACATGGGTCATGGTCTGCTCCAGCGTATCATAGACACGGTAGACGTAGGTATAGTGGCGCTCCCCCTCTCCATCCACGTCGGTGATGGTACGGTCAAAGACCAGCGGACGGTCCGGGTCGCTCATATAGTGGGTGGTGGTGATGGTGCGGTAGTCCGTATCGCTGTACAGGCGTTCCACCTGACGGTAGACCCTTACGGTACCGGCCATACGGGAGACCTCTTCGGCGGTCAGGTCATCGAGGACATAGGACGGGAAGCCCTTTTCCAGCAGCTCCTGCCGGATGGGCACGCTTTGAGGTGCGTCGCTGCGGGTATGCCAGTCCATGGGATACCGCTGCCCCAGGAATGCCGTCAGCAGCACCGCCGCCAGCAGCGCGCCCAGCGCGCTCCACAGCACCGCGCTGTCCGACAGGCGCACCGGCGCGGCGGTGATGGCGTAGCCGGTGTCCGTCAGGGAGCGGGACAGCCTGACCATGCTGCGCAGCAGGAAGAGATAGAGCGCCAGCAGCGGCAGTACCAGCAGCCAGCCCTCCAGCCCGATCAGCGCCAGCGCCGTCAGCGCCGCGTAGAACACGGCCATAGCCCCGGCGGCGGGGGCGGCGGGCTTTTCGGCTCCGGCGGCGCGGGACACGCCCACCATACCTCGCCAGAGGCAGACGTACAGCGCCAGCGTCACCGGGATGTGGACGTAGGCGAGGGTGTTCCCCACATCCACCGGCAGGGCGGCAAGCACATCTCCCGCGAAGCGGATGGCCAGCGCCAGCAGCGACAGACGATAGCCCCAGCGGAGGGGGGCGTTCTCCCGCCGCAGGGTGCGGAAGCCCAGCACCAGCAGCACCGCGCCGATGGCGGGCAGAAGCACGTCCAGCCAGAGGAAATTCAGTGTGATGGTGGTCAGCCCCATGCCCCAGAGGATGCGGTCCATGGCCGTGCGCCACGGGGTGATCTCTCCGTCGGCGGGCGGCGGCAGGGCGGCGGCGTCCTCGCGGAGCAGCTCGTCAAAACGCAGGTCATCCGTCACAGAAATCACCTCCCAACTGTTGGCGCAGGCTCTGCCGCAGGCGGTACAGCCGCCCCTCCACGGCCCGCTCCGTCAGGCTCAGCTCGGCGGCCATCTGGGCGGTGGACTGGCAGTAGTAGTATTTCCGGTAGAACAGGTCGCGCTCCTGCACCGGCAGGGCGGCGATAACGGCGCGGAGTCTGGCGCGCTGCTCCCGGCGGAGCACCTCGTCCTCGGCGCTGCCGTCCCCGTGGGGCACGGTGTCCTCCAGCGGGGCGTCCTCCGTTCCCTTGGCGCGGGCGCGGTTCAGGGCGGCGTTGCGGGTCAGGGCGGTCAGCCAGCCGTTCAGGCTGCCCTTTGCCCCGTCGAAGCTCCCCGCCCCCTGCCAGATGCGCAGGGATATGTCCGCCAGGCACTCCTCCCTGTCCCGCTCATCCGGAAGGATGGGACGCAGGATATAGAGGAACAGCGGCGTGAAACGCCGCAGCAGCGCCTGCAGGGCTGCCTCGTCACCGCCGGCGATGCTCGCCATCAGTTGTCTGTCGTCCACGCGCTCCCTCCTCCCTGTGGTTTCTTCTGTATGATACACTATTTTACCAGAAATCCCACGGAGAAACAGCATAAAAAACAAGACCGGCGACGCCGGTCTTGTTTTTTATCACACAATTACTCGGTCACGAAGGGCAGCAGGGCGATCTGACGGGCGCGCTTGATGGCCTCGGTCAGCTGACGCTGATGCATGGCGCAGGTGCCGGTGGTCCTGCGGGGCAGGATCTTGGACCGCTCGGAAATGAAGCGGCGCAGCTTGGCGGCATCCTTATAATCGATATACTCGCACTTGTCAACGCAGAACTGGCAAACCTTCTTGCGCTTGCGGTTCGGGCCGCCGGCGCGAGGGGCTCTGTTTTCGCGTTCCATAGCCATGGAAGTTTCCTCCTTTATAAAATGTCATGTGCCTTGCACATCAGAACGGCAGGTCGCCGTCCTCTTCATCGATCTCGGAAAATCCGGAGCCGCCTACGGGCGCAGCGTAGCCGCCGGCAGGAGCGGAGTAGCCGCCGTTATTGCCGCCGTAGCTGTTGTTGGCGTAATTGCCGCCGCTGCTGCCGTCGCTGTCGCGGCGGGAGTCGCCGAAGTAGACATTGTCGGCCACGACCTCGGCGCTGCGGCGGTTGTTGCCCTCCTTGTCCTGCCAGGCGCGGATCTGGAGCCGGCCCTCTACCACGGCCATACGGCCCTTGGTAAAGTACTTGGCCACGAACTCCGCGGTGGCGCGCCAGGCGACCACATCGATGAAGTCCGTCTCCTTCTCGCCGGACTGTGTCTTGTAATCACGATCCACAGCCAGAGAGAAGCTGGTGACGGGGGTACCGGACTGCGTACGGCGCAGCTCCGGGTCACGGGTCAGGCGACCCATGATAAAGATCTTGTTCAGCATTGCTGTACTCCCTTACTCGCCCTTGCAGACGATCATGGAACGCATGATACCCTCGGTAATACCCAGGATACGATCCAGCTCCTTGGGGAATTCCGGGCCGCTGGTGAAGCTCATCAGCACATAATAGCCCTCGGTCTTGTAGTCGATCGCGTAAGCCAGGCGACGCTTGCCCCACTCATCGACTACCACGTCGGTCGCGTTCTGCTCTGCCAGGGACTGGAACTTTGCCACGGTGGCGGCAACAGCCTCCTCACCCTGTGCAGGGTCGATGATGTAAACGACCTCGTAGTTGGCGGAAATCTTAGCCATACTTTTGCACCTCCTTTTGGACAAATGGCCCTCATTCTCGGATGAGAGCAAGGATATGCTTGCAGACGCAAGCCATATTATTATACCGGAAGCACGGCAAAAGTCAAGATATTTTTGCGATTTTGGTACTTTTGGGGCGGTGTGCGCCGGAAACGCCTGTGTGTCCGCCTGCGGCGCACAAATTTGAAAATTTTGTTTGCCATACGCCTTGCACGGAGCAAAACGGTGTGATAAAATTTACCTATATTGAATGAGGAGGCGCGTTTTATGATCTCCATGGCCATGCTGCACGACGCACAGCGGGTGCTGAAGCCCGTCATCAATCGGACACCGGTGATCCCCACCAAGGGGCTGGTGCCGGGGTGTGCGTTCTATCTGAAGGCGGACTGCCTGCAAAAAACCGGCGCGTTCAAGCTGCGGGGCGCGTATTACAAGATCGCCACCCTCTCCGACGAGGAGAAGGAACGGGGCGTCATCGCCTGCTCCGCCGGTAACCACGCCCAGGGCGTGGCCTTTGCCGCCCGGGATATGGGCATCAAGGCCACCATCTGCATCCCGGAGGGCGCGCCCATCTCCAAGATCGAGGCCACCCGCAGCTACGGCGCCAACGTGGTACTGGTACCCGGCGTGTACGACGACGCCTATGCCGAGGCGGTGCGCCTGCGGGACGAGCAGGGGCTGACGTTTATACACCCCTTCAACGATTACAGCATTATGGCCGGACAGGGCACCATCGGCCTGGAGATCCTGGAGCAGCTGCCGGACGTAGATATGATCTTCGTGCCCATCGGCGGCGGCGGACTGATCGCGGGGCTGGCCTACGCGGTGAAGAACCTGAAGCCCCAGTGCCGCATTATCGGCGTACAGGCCGCCGGCGCGCCCAGCATGGCGGAGTCCCTGAAGGAGGGAAAGATCATCACCCTCAGCAGCGTGGATACGGTGGCCGACGGCATCAAGGTCAAGACTCCCGGTGATCTGACGTTCGATATGTGCCGGGAGTATGTAGACGAGGTGGTGACGGTCAGCGAGGGCGAGATCGCCAGCGCCATCCTGACGGTGTTGGAAAAGCAGAAGCTGGTGGCCGAGGGCGCAGGCGCCGTGGGCATCGCCGCCGCCATGTACCACAAGGTGAACACCGAGGGCAAAACGGTGTGCGCTCTGCTGTCCGGCGGCAATGTGGACGTGACCATGCTGGAGCGCATCCTGACCCGGGGCCTCGCCAAGGAGGGGCGGACAGTGAGCTTCTCTACGGTGCTGCCGGACCAGCCTCACGCGCTGGCATCGTTCCTGGAGGTGGTGTCGTCCCTGGGCGCAAACGTGCTGGACGTGAACCACGAGCGCCGCAACACCAAGGCCGCCATCGGCTCCTGCGTGGTAAATCTGTCGCTGGAGACCCGGGACAAGGCCCATATTCAGGAGATCTTCGGCTCCCTGCGTCGAAAGGGCTATGTGGTAGAGGAGCAGTGAATACAGACGCGGCCCCCGCCTTTGGCGGGGGCTGCATCTGTTTACACCATGACCGGTGTGGTACGGTAGTCCTGGCCGGGGGCGGCCTGGATCAGATCCGGGCGGGCCAGCACATACAGGTCGGTACAGCGGGACTCCAGAGTGAACAGCTCCTCCGCCGCCGGCCCCAGCGCCGGAACGTCGGCAGGCTTCGTCAGCACCGGGGCACCGGCATCCCGCAGACAGCGCAGATGTGCGCGGCCCGCGGCCGTGGCAGCCAACACGCGGAGGTAGGGCACACGCTCCGGCGCAGGCGGTAATTGCAGGTAGGCGCTGAGGACCATGCGGCGCAGGCGGGCAAGTGGATAGCGCTTGGTTTTTGCAGCGGAGAGCATCTCCGCCACGGTGCAGGCGTCGCGGGATGCCTGATACAGCCGGTGGTACAGGCCCTCGTTTCCTGGGTCGTAGGGACGCCAATCCGCCTCGGTCATGGCACGGAGGCGGGCCAGTATCGCGCGCTCACAGAGGGCGCCGTCAGCAATGCGGCCTGCGGCCAGCTCACGGCGGAGGACGTCCGCCGCCGGGGTGGGCATATAGGCACAGGCGGCCTCCCCCCTCCCCTGCCGCAGCAATTCACGCAGAAAGGAGGCCGAGGCGGTATCCCCCTCCGGAGCGCCGTCATGGCCGGCACCCTCACGGCGGAGTGTGCATGGCGTCATGGCGCTGCGGGTATGGCGCAGGGCGCGGAGATACTCCACGGCCAGGGTGTTGTTGGGACTTTGCAGAAGGGCGGCGGTAGCATTGTCCAGCAGGGATGCGGCGGCAGCCTGACGACGGGCGGCGAAGGTCAGGCCCGACTCCGGCGCGGCGGTAAGGTGATCGGCAAAGGTGGGGCTGTCCAGGCAGTCGGCCAGACACCGCAGGGCGGGCAGATCCCCACACTCGCTGCCGAACAGGAGGGTATCGGCCCCGGCAAGGGCCAGCAGCCGCACGCCGCCGCGGGCGAAGGTCTCCGCCGGGGACATGGCCCAGGGCGTGGGGAGCTCCAGCACCAGGTCAGCGCCGCAGCGGACCGCCATCTCGGCGCGCGCCGTTTTGGACAGGGCGGCGAAGCTGCCCCGCTGGGTGAAGGAGCCGCTCATGGCGCAGACCACCGTGTCCGCGCCCAAGGCGCGGGCGTGGGAGAGAAGGCGGGCGTGTCCCCTGTGGAGGGGGTCAAATTCGCAGACGATACCGATGACCATGATGTGCTCCTTTCGTTTTTTATTATTTTACAGGGAAAGAGGGGAAAATGCAACTTGACATTCTGCCGCCGGGGTATTTACAATGGAGAAAACGGGAAAAGTGAGGGTTTGCTGTATGCTGACTGGATTGCTGTACGCCATGAAGGGCGAGATCGAGAGCCTGCTGCCGGAGGGCGCGGAGCCGGAAAAAACGGTGGCGGGCGTGCCCTTCTACCGGATACGGGAGAACGTGGTCGCCTGCTGCGGCGGCGTGGGGAAGGTGAACGCTGCCATGGCCACCCAGCTGTTTATCGACCTGTACGCGCCGGGACGGATCGTCAACGTGGGCGTTGCCGGGTGCTTTGAGAACGTGCCGATCGGGACGCTGGTGCTGGCGGATCGGTTCATGCAGCACGACGTGGATACGTCGGGCATCGGCGACCCGGTGGGGCTGGTGTCCACGGTGAACCGGATAGACTTCCCCACCGCCGAGCTGGAGAAGGCAAAGGACGCCATGGACAAAGCCGGGTACGCCTACCGTGTGGGCAGCGTCGCCACCGGCGAGTGGTTCGCCACGGAGTGTGACCGGGCGCGGTGGATCGCGGAGACCTTCCACCCCCTGCTCATTGAAATGGAGGGCGGCGCGGCGGCACAGGTGTGTTACCGCAACGAGGTGCCGTTCATGGCGCTGAAGTCCGTATCAGACTGCGTGCTGGAGCACCATGATTTCTATTTTAACTTCCCGGAGGCCATGAAGGACCTGAACAGGGTCGCTATGGCGTTCCTGGACGGACTGGAGGGCTGAACATGGAACGTATCGCCAGCTTTACGGTGGATCACGACGTGCTGGTGCCGGGGCTGTATCTCAGCCGGCAGGACGGAGACGTGGTGACCCTGGACCTCCGGTTCAAAAAGCCCAACACCGGTGACCTGCTGACCAACGCGGAGATGCACTCGGTGGAGCACGTGATCGCCACACTGCTGCGGAACAGCCCGGAAAAGGACGCGGTGGTGTACTTCGGCCCGATGGGGTGCCAGACGGGATTCTATTTCCTGTTTGACGGGAAGCAGTTGACACTGGCCCAGGCCGTGGCACTTGTGCAGCGGGTGTTCGCCCAGGGGGCGGTATTTGAGGGCGAAATGCCAGGAAAAAGCGCAAAGGAGTGCGGCAACTACCGCAATCTGGACGTGGAGCTGGCGAAGACGTGCTGCGCGTTCTATACGGAGATCATTTCCGGGTGGAACCAGGAGAAACTGGCCTATCCCACGGCGTAAAGCGGGAAATTTTTGCGAAAACAGGCAAAAACAGCGTCTTTCCCTGTTGACAAGGGAGAAAGACGCTGTTATACTTGATAAGCCGCTTTGAATGGGTAAGCAAGCGCCGGCTTGTCCGGCCGCCCCCGACAGCGAGTCCGTAATTAAGGAAAGGCAGGTGCAACAAGGTTATGCAGGCTATTATCGTTACCGGCGGTAAGCAGTACAACGTCAGCGAGGGTGACACTCTGTTCATCGAGAAGCTGGACGTGAATGCTGGCGACGCCGTGGTGTTCGATCAGGTTCTGGCCATCGTCGATGGTGAGAACACGAAGTTCGGCACTCCCGTGGTGGAGGGCGCGAAGGTGGACGCCACTGTGGTCAAGAACGGCAAGGGCAAGAAGATCCGTATCTTCAAGTATACCCCCAAGAAGGGTTACCGCAAACGGCAGGGTCATCGTCAGCCGTACACCAAGGTCGAGATCGGCAAGATCACGTTCTGAGACGGCAATGACCACTGTGACATTCCTCACGGAGGAATCGCGTATCGTCGGGTTTGAGGTCAGCGGACACAGCGGCTATGCCGACGCGGGCGAGGACATCGTCTGTGCCGCCGTCACCAGCGCTGTACGACTGGTGGAGGCCACCGTGAATGACGTGATGGGGCTGTGCGCCGCCGTCAAGGTCAATGAACGGGAGACCAGCATCACGCTGCGGCTGCCCGGCGGGCTGGCGTCCGACGCCGAGAGCACCTGTCAGAATTTGCTGACGGGGCTGATGGTGTATCTGGCACAGCTCCACGACGAGTATCCCGACAACATCGAAGTTATGGAGGCGTGAGCCTTCTTCCTCGATCATCTTACAGAAAGGATGGTACTTGAAAATGCTGAACATTTCTCTGCAGTTCTTTGCCCATAAAAAAGGTATGGGCTCCACCAAGAACGGCCGTGATTCCGAGTCCAAGCGCCTTGGCCCCAAGCGCGCTGACGGGCAGTTCGTGCTGGCTGGCAACATTCTGGTGCGTCAGCGCGGCACCCACATCCACCCCGGCACCAACGTGGGCAAGGGTACCGACGACACCCTGTTCGCCAAGGCGGACGGCGTTGTCCGCTTCGAGCGTCTGGGCAAGGACCGCAAGCAGGTCTCTGTTTACCCCGCGGAGTAATTGGTATTTGAAAAGCCTCCCGCCGATGGCGGGAGGTTTTTTGTTGACCTTTTTACTCCTTTCGGGTAAAATAGAAGCAAAATGGAGAGATAGGCAAGTTTTCAGATAAAGCGAGGTAGCACCATGGCAAATGGATTTATTGATAAGGCGCGGATCACCGTGCGGGCCGGCAACGGCGGCAACGGCGCGGTGGCCTTCCACCGGGAAAAATATATCGCGGCGGGCGGCCCTGACGGCGGCGACGGCGGCAGCGGCGGCTCCATCATCCTGAAGGTGGACGACAACATGTCCACACTGATGGATTTCCGCTACAAGCGCAAGTATGTGGCCGGCAACGGCGTGGACGGCCAGGGCGGCCGCAAGACCGGCAAGGACGGCGAAAGCCTGACCATCAAGGTCCCCCGGGGCACGCTGGTGCGCGATGCCGAGAGTGGCGAGATCATCAAGGATATGTCCGACGACAAGCCCTATGTGCTGTGCAGGGGCGGCCGGGGCGGCTGGGGCAACCAGCATTTCGCCACCCCCACCCGGCAGGTGCCGCGGTTTGCCAAGGCGGGTCTGCCCGGCGAGAGCCACGATGTGGTGCTGGAGCTGAAGCTGCTGGCGGACGTGGGGCTGGTGGGCTTCCCCAATGTGGGCAAAAGCACGCTCTTGAGTGTGGTCAGCAAGGCCCACCCGAAAATCGCCAACTACCACTTCACCACCCTGTACCCCAACCTGGGCGTGGTGTATGTGGACGAGGGCATGTCCTTTGTCATGGCGGATATCCCCGGCATCATTGAGGGCGCCAGCGAGGGCGCAGGCCTGGGCCACGATTTCCTGCGGCACATCGACCGGTGCCGCCTGCTGGTGCATCTGGTGGACGTGTCCGGCAGTGAGGGGCGGGACCCCATCGCGGACTTTGACGCCATCAACGCGGAGCTGAAGGAGTACAGCCCGGAGCTGGCTACACGGCCGCAGATCGCCGTGGCCAACAAGACGGATCTTCTGATGGACACGGCGCAGCTGGATGCCTTCCGCGCCCATGTGGAGGCGCTGGGCTATGAGTTCTTCGCCATGTCCGCCGCCACCCATCAGGGCACGCGGGAGTTGGTGCAGCACATTGCCCGGCGGCTCAGCGAGCTGCCGCCGGGCCACTGCACAGCGAGCGGGAGGACAACACCTGGCTGGTGGAGGGACCGTGGCTCCAGCGGCTTATGGGCAACATCAATTTCTCCGACTACGAGAGCCGCATGTACTTCGACAAGATGCTGCGGCAGAGCGGCCTGTTCGACACGCTGGAGCAGATGGGCATTCAGGACGGCGACATCGTCAGCATGTACGATCTGGAATTCGAGTATCAGAGATGAACATACAGCGCCCCCGGCTGATGCCGAGGGCGCTGTTTTTCTGAGCTGTTCATTCAGAAAGCGGCGGGACGGGAGTTTGTCTGGATATCCGCGGCGGCCTGCTTCAGCTGGCGCAGATCGCGGATATCGCGGCGCTGCTGGAGCCGGGTCTGCATCTCCGGGGACAGGGCGTAGAAGTAGTCGTAGGCCGCGGCCTCGTTGTTCAACAGGTCGGTCAGCGTCTCATACTGCATGAAAAAGCACCTCCGTGCCTAGTGTGCGCGGAGGTGCTTGTCTTATGCATCAGACGGTCTTTTCAAAGTAGAAATACGTATCGTCCTCGCCGCTGGGACGCATACAAGCGGATAACATTTTACGGGACGGCTCATTTTCCTTGAAGCATTTGGCCACCACCCGGGCAAGCCCCAGATGGTACAGTGCCCAGTCGGCGGCAGCGGCGAAGGCTTCAGCGCCATAGCCGTGGCCGGCGTATTCCGGGGCAATGCGGCAGCCCTGTTCGAACCCGCCCCGAAAGTCGGGGTTATAGAGCACCACCTCGCCGATGAGCCTGCCCTTCAGGCGGACGGCAAAGTTGACAGCGCGGCGGGCGGCGAAATCGGCCCGGGCCACATCGTAGAAATAGGTGTCGGTCAGGGGCTGATCGCCCAGATCGGTGCGGTAGTCGTAGCCCCACCAGCGGTTGCGCTCGTCGTCCAGACACAGGGCACTGTACGCAGGGATATCGCCTTTGCGGAGAGGCGTCAGGGACAGGCGATCAGTTTTGATGGCAGGGACGGCCTTGAGGGCGTCCAGCTCGGTGCCCGCCTCGATACGGACCTTGCCGCCCAAGTGATCCGGCAGGTATTGCAGCTTGGAGGTGCGGAGGCCCTTGTCCCGGGCGTCATCCTCCCGGTTGCACCATGTGCAGTCCCCACCGTAGTAGGCGGTGAAAGCCTGGACCAGGGCGGGATAGGCCCCGGCATGGGAGTACAGGGCCTTTTCGATGTGGTCGATAAGGGTGCCGCCGCATTTCTCCGCCAGGCAGACAGCCACCAGACGCCCCTCTGCCAGCATACCGCCGGCACAGAACCAGTCGGTGCCGATGCGGGAGAACATCTCCTGTGCCAGAGACAGCTCCTGCACAGCCAGGGGGCCGGACTTGTGAAACTCGGCCTCATAGTCCTGCCAAAAGGCGGCCAGGCGGGGATCGCCGGGGGCGGTCAGCGGGGTAAATTCCGCGTCGGGATAATCCCGGCGGAACTTGTTGATGTGGTTGCGCTGGCCGCTGTACCGACGGCCGGCGAAAGCGGCCAACTCCTCTGTTCGGTAAAGATAGTCCTTCCAGGGACGCTCGCTGATAACGCGGCAGCGGGGATAGCGCAGGCAGAGGGTCTGGGCCTTGTCCTCCGGCACCACAGAGAGCACCAGAGGCGTGCCGGTGGCGGCGCACCAGGACTCGATGGCCCGCAGGGCACCTTCAACATCTGCCTCGGGGCCGGCAATGGGGTAGTCAAAGACGTACTCGCCCTCGATACAGTTGCGGATCACAAGGCAGCCGGCGACCTCGGCAAAGGACGGATGCAGGTGGTCCCGCCACATGAGCTTGACGCCCAGGGAATATTCACACAGGCGGTAGTCGCAGTTCCGGTAATAGCCGCGCAGGCGGTCGCCGTGGGCGGCGGTGAGTTCTTGAAATTGCAGCATAATCATTTCCTTTGTGTTGTGGTAATTTCGCGCGCAGCGCTGTGTCACATCTTCTCGATCATCTCGCAGGCTTGGCGGATGAACTGGCGGGCGATGGGGCGCAGCTCCTTCTGCGGACGGGCGGCGATACCCAGCTCACGGACAGCCCGAGGCTCCAGCGGCAGGGCGCGGACGCTGTTCTGCCGGCCGCGGAGGACCAGGCGGGACAGGACGCTGACACCCAGGCCGTGCTCCACCATAGAGATAACGGCGCTGTCGGACACCTGGGTGGTACGGATCAGGGGCGTGACGCCGTGCTCATTCAGCACGCGGAGGATATCCTTGTCAAAGCCCATGGAGGGCATAAGGAATTCCTGACCGTTAAAGGCCTCCACAGGAAAGGCCGTTTCCCCGCTGTCGTATTCCGGCGGCAGGATGGCCAGCAGCTCGTCATCCCGCAGAAACGTCCACTCCAGCGGGGCGTCCTGGCGGCTGGCAAAGCACATATCCACCCGATCCTCCAGCACCCATCGATAGACCTCATCCACACTGCCCATCTGGATGTCCACAGTGACATCCGGGTGCTCCCGGCGAAACTGCTGGATGATCTCCGACAACCAATGACGGGCGATGGACTCATAGGCCGCCACGCGGACGGAGTCCTCCTTATGGGTGTTGATAAGGGATATCTCGCGCTCCAGGGCGGCGGTGGTACCCAGGCAGTCCCGCACCAGGGGCAGTATCCGCTGGCCTGCCGGGGTCAGCCGGACGCCGCTGCGGCCCCGCAGCAGAACGGTGAAGCCAATATCCTTTTCCAGGCTGTTCATCATGTGGGTCAATCCGGACTGCGTATAGCCCAGCACCTCGGCGGCGCGTGTGAAGCTGCCCAACTCCACCGCCGTCAGCAAGGCTTCCAGTTTTTTGGTATCCATGACGCCTCCTGTTTATATGACACTATTTCATAGCAAGATTATACTCCCTTCACACCGCTGGTGGCAAGGGCGGGTTTTCGGCACTTTTTACGATTTTTTGTGGTGTTCCAGTGGAATATATGTGTATGACATTTTCTCATATTTGCATGAAACATTGTCGCTTTACAAACCACGGTCTTCTGTTGTATTGTACCCATAGTAATTCTTTTACATGAATTGCTTTTCCTTTCTATCCTCAAATCGTCGGGCAGCCGCACAGCCGTGCGGCTGTCGGCACCTCTGGCGGGAGGTTTTGAGGGTGCTGTGTGAAACTTCACCTCTGAAGCGGG
>OGNQ01001252.1_pt1 | contig 18733 bp, 15 predicted proteins | sample 1573481 | NCBI WGS metagenome assembly OGNQ01 (sample SAMEA2581920, study PRJEB24529) | metagenome | biome: Human gut stool | place: China | collected 2011 | reverse complement strand
GAGACGCGTCGCCCCCATTAGAGCTTGCGTATTCCATCAGATTGACAGGTAAAAAAGCAAATTTGAAGCCAGGAAAAAACTTTTATGCCAGTGAATTGCGCTCTAATGGGGGCGACGCGTCTCGCGTCGGAGTACTTTTCAGCAGCCCCGTCAAGTGCAGGCAAACCTACCGTAATGATGTTTTATAAAAACTGCCTGCACCTTGCACTTAGCTTCGTAACTTGTTGATATTCATGCCATATCTGAGTGTAGGTAACCACAAATATTGCTTGCACACCTGTCTGCACCCGTGTTGATACGGCGCGCCAAAATTTCAGCATAGTGAGGGCGGCGTGCGCGTGTAGAGAGGTAGAAAAGTCTGCCGCTCCAAATGATTTTCCTGTCTCCCTATACCGTAATATGCGGGTGTGAGAGGTGGTAATTACAACTCATAACGAGCAACCCACAGAGCGTGCAAGCAGTGTGCAGGCAAGTGCAAGCAGTGTGCAAGCAGAGTGCAAGTCTACATACACTGCGTAAATCGTTGATAATAAGCTCAGAAAACGCTAAAAGTGCAAGGTGCAAGCACTTTCCACAAAAACAGACAGGGTGGGGCTATCAGGGTGCAGCTGGGGCAAAAGCACATTTCGGACACGGGGCGCGCAGTGTGCAAATATGCAGATGCGACACCCGCTATATTTGCAAATAATTGTGGCGCGTTGTGGCAGCATTCTTAGTAAACTTGTCAGCTCGTTTACTAAATCCGCCAACGCGTTATAGTTGCTCGGTAAAACTATTTGTGTACCTTTGCAAAACACGGCACAGCCACACGGGGCATAGTGCCATAACCAATCAAAACATAACACACCCCTTGACCATACACATAGCCTTCAACATCGACCACGCCTATGTGCGTTTCTGCAGTGTCACCCTCGTGTCAATACTCCGCAGCAACCCACAGGCAAAAGTCGTGGCACACATACTCGCGCGCGGCCTTACCGCGTCCGACAAACAAGTGCTGCAGCAACTTGCCGCACAGTACAACGGCGAGGCACACTTCTACGAGCCGGACGAAAGCTTACTCGAGGGCTTCCGCATACACGCCTCAAGCAGCCACATCTCGCTCGTTACCTACTACCGCTGTATGTTGGCCGACTACCTGCCAGCCAGTCTGCATCGCGTCATCTACCTCGACAGCGACCTGCTCGTCACCGGTTCTCTCGCCCCCTTCTGGCAGATGCCCATGCAAGGAGCCCCCGTAGCCGCCGTGGTTGACGCTGCTGCCGACGACCACACACGCTACAAAGTGTTGTGCTACCCCGAGGCCGACAGCTATTTTAATGCCGGCGTGCTGCTCATCGACCTCGACTGGTGGCGCGCCAACAACGTGGGCCAGCGCTGCATCGACTACTACCGGGCACACCCCGAGCGCATACGTTTCAACGACCAGGACTTGCTCAACAGCCTCTTCCATGGCCAAGTGTGCTGGGCGCCGCTGCGCTACAATGCACAAGAGGGCTTTTACCGCCAGCGCTATGCGCACTACAGCCAGCACAAGGCCGAGCTCGACCACCCCGTGGTGGTGCACTACACCAATCGCAAACCGTGGGACTGGGACAGCCTGCACCCCATGCGCCAACTCTTTTTCCACTATCAGCAGTACACCCCGTGGCGTGGCCGCAACATACTGCACAACCCACTGTGGCTCGTGGCCCGATGGCTCAAACTGCTCCCCTACACACTGCACCTGCGCAAGGCACGCTACCGCCGGGGCATTCCGCTCCCGCAGCCCGCAGTCAACGCTTAACCCCCATATCCCAATTCAGTATGTACGATTATCTCATAGTTGGCAGCGGCCTCTTTGGCGCGGTGTTTGCCCACGAGGCCGCCAAAGCCGGCAAAAGTTGCCTCGTCATTGACAAGCGCCAGCACACAGGTGGCAACCTCCACTGCCAGCTCATTGACAATATATGGGTACACCAATACGGCGCCCACATATTCCACACCTCCAACCGCCAGGTGTGGCAGTATGTCAACCAGCTCACCGAGTTCAACAACTTTGTCAACTCCCCCCTGGCCAGCTACCAGGGCAAGCTCTACCACCTGCCCTTCAACATGAACACCTTCTACGAGCTGTGGGGCGTGCGCACTCCAGCCGAGGCACGGGCCAAAATAGACGAGCAGCGCAGCGAGTTTGCCCACATCACACAGCCCGCCAACCTTGAGGTGCAGGCACTCACACTGTGCGGACGCGACATTTACGAGCGACTCATCAAGGGGTATACCGAAAAGCAGTGGGGCTGTGCCGCCACCCAGCTGCCGGCCTTCATCATCAAGCGGCTGCCCTTCCGCTTCACCTTCGACAACAACTATTTCAACGACCGCTACCAAGGCATACCCGAGGGTGGGGGATACAATGCACTCATCGACGCCCTGCTGGCCAAGGCCGATGTACGCTTGGGCACCGACTACTTTGCCCACCGTGACGAACTCCATGCGCAGGCCCGCTGCACACTCTACACTGGTTGCATCGACGAGTTTTACAATTACTGCCACGGCCACCTCGACTACCGCAGTCTGCGTTTTGAACACAAACGGCTCAACACACCCGACTTCCAGGGCAATGCCGTAGTAAACTACACTGAGCGACAAGTGCCCTACACCCGTGTCATTGAGCACAAACACTTTGCTCCTGGCTCACAGCAGCCCACCACCGTAGTCACCTACGAGCACCCCGACAGCTTTGCACCGGGCAAGGAACCCTACTATCCCGTCAACGATGCACGCAATGCCGCCATCTATGCCCGCTACGCTGCCATGGCCGATGCCGAACCCGACGTACTGTTTGGCGGACGACTCGCACGCTACACCTATGCCGACATGGACGACACCATTATGGCTGCTCTCGAACTTTGTAAAAAAGAATTTCAACAATGACCCTCTGGAACCACCGCACCCTTGTGCTGCACCCGGGCTACGAGCAACTGCACGACTTTATGCTCTCGCTGCCACAGCGCTTTGCACAGGGCGACGGACAACTCATACACAACGGGCGCAACCAACTGCGCCGCATCAGCTACCAGGGTACCGACTATGTGGTAAAGTCTTTCCGCCGCCCCAACCCTGTCAACCGTTGGGTGTATGGACTGCTGCGCCCGTCAAAGGCCCTGCGTGCTTACCGCAACGCCCTTCTCTATCAAAAGGTGGGTGTGGGCACACCCCAGCCCGTGGGCTATCTCAACATACGCCGCGGCCTGGCTTTCGACCAAAGCTACTTTGTCACCCTCACCTCGCCGTGCCCATGGCGCTACGAGGACCTCTTCACTCACCACTTCGACTATGCCGATGATGTGCTACGCGAGATTGGGCGCATCACCGCCGTGCTCCACAACCACGGACTTGCCCACAAGGATTATGGAAGGGCCAACATTTTGTTTGAGCAACTACCCGACGGACGCATACACCTCGACATTGTCGACCTCAATCGTATGGCCGTCGGCCCTCTCAACATCAAGCAGGGCTGCAAAAACTTTGAACGCCTGCCTGCCACCGCCCACATGCACCGTGTCATGGCTGAGGCTTACGCCAGCGCGCGCGGATTCGATGCCGAAGAGTGCTACTGCCTCATGCGCCACTACCGCAGCACACAGCCCGGACAGGTTGAGGGCGAGTTTGAGTAAATACAGTTTTAGCGTAGGGGCTGATATTTTTTATTGCAGTCCGGTAAAACGTAAACAAGCGAACGGACTCAAACACCCAACTCAAGCACCCAACGCAAGCACCAAACTCAAGCACCCAACGCAAGCTCTAATGGGGGCGACGCGTCTCGCGTCGGGAAAAGATGCAGCTATTGTTTAGTAGAGTTTGTATTTCCCTTCTTTCTCTATCCCGACGCGGGACGCGTCGCCCCCATTAGTGGTAGCGTTTCTTCTATCACCAAACGCTATCACTAAGCGCTGCCACCAAACGCAAGCTCTAATGGGGGCGACGCGTCCCGCGTCGGTTTTTCAGCAGCCTCAGGACGCGTCAGCGTCAAAAGCCAAACGCCAAATTCAAACTTAAACCTCACACAATGATAATAGCAGTAGTAGTCACATACAATCGCCTCACCCTGTTGCAGCGTAACATCTCTTGCCTCCGTGCCAACCGTCCTGTAGACCGCATATTGGTCATCAACAACGGCAGCACCGACGGCACTGCCCAATGGCTCGACACACAGGCCGACGCCCGCCTCACCGTCATACACCAGGACAATGTAGGCGGCTCAGGCGGCTTTTGCCGGGGCATAGACGAAGCCTGCCGCATGGGAGCCGACTGGGTGTGGTGCATGGACGACGACGTATTTCCACGTCCCGACTGCCTTGAGCAGCTACTGCCCCACGCTGCCAATCCACGCATCGGCCTCCTTGCCCCCCGCCGTCTGATGGAAGGCGAGGTTTACACCAACGACTTTACCGGATACGACCTCGTGCACCCCTTCCGCTCGCTCTACACCGGCAAGTTGCGCAAACTGTCGCAGCCAGTCACCGTCCCGACCCCCATAGCCGGCACAGCCTTCGAGGGTCCGCTCATACGCGTTGAGGCCATACGCCGCATAGGGCTGCCCAACAAGGCCCTCTTCATCTTTTGCGACGATACCGATTATTGCCTGCGTCTGCACCAGGCCGGTTACCACATGCTATATGTGCCGGCAGCCCTCATGGACAAGCAAAAGTTCTTCAGCCACGACACCTGGGCCGCCCGCAACCGCAAAAAGAAGTGGAAGCGCTTTTACCAGGTGCGCAACACCACCTACCTCAACCACCACTACGGCCGCAACTGGGCCGTGCGCCATTTGCGCGGCTTCCTCTGCGTCATGGGCTACATGGCCACCGTCCTTGTCACCATGCCCTTTGCTCGTGCCTACACCCCGTCAGACCTGCCCCGCCTTTGGCGCGCCTACCGCGACGGTCTGGCCGAAAGGTTGGGGAAGTACTGACTCTGAGGCTGCTGAAAAATGCCCCGATAACGCGGGACGAGGCTGCTGAAAAAACCGACGCGGGACGCGTCGCCCCCATTAGTGCTTGCGTTTTCTCTCAGATTGACAGGTTAAAAAGTGGATTTGAAGCCATGGGAAGAACTGTTATGCCAGGAAATTGCGCTCTAATGGGGGCGACGCGTCCCGCGGGCATTAAGGCAAAGGCACAGACAGGCGTGTAATTAGTGCTGTCTGTGAGTCTTTGTTTAGTGTATAAGCTTTTGCATTTCCCCGACGCGGGACGCGTCGCCCCCATTAGTGCTTGCGCTTTTTACCAACTTCATCACTTTTTTGTGCCGTTGAATGGTACATGCTGAAAATCAGTGAGTTGCGCCATTTGTTTGGGTGACGCATTGACGAAGCCAGAACGGGGCTACTTTTGCGTTTGTTACGCTCTGCATCACAATGTTCAAACGCATATAAGTGGCAAAGCCATTGGGCATGGGACTTCCAGTTTTGCAGCTGAAACACAACAGCAAAGGCTGCAAACCGACAACACTTAATTGCCAGTTTGCAGCCCTGTTCTTGCTTGTTACCAAATCCTTGCAAGCAAGTTACATTTCTAAGCTTTGTTAATCCAATCAACAATCCAAGCACCAACTTCTTTAGTGCCATACTTTGAACCATCGGCCACTTGAATTTCGGGTGTACGTACATTGGCATCAAGACTTGCATCTACCGCTTTACGCACCAAAGCACCTTCCTCTACAAGATTGAAGTATTCAAAGAGCATGGCCACAGACAATATCTGCGCCAAAGGATTGGCTATGTTCAATCCCTTAGCTTGAGGCCATGAGCCATGAATAGGTTCAAACACTGGTGTGCTTTCACCTGTCGAGGCTGACGGGAGCAGGCCCATCGAGCCCGTAATACAAGAGCCTTCATCGGTCAGAATATCGCCAAAGGTGTTCTCCGTCACCATCACGTCGAAGAAGGTAGGTTCCTGTATCATGCGCATCGAAGCATTGTCAACATACATAAAATCTGTTGTCACATCAGGATACTTGGGCGCCATTTCTTGGGCCACTTTGCGCCAAAGACGCGATGATGCCAGCACATTGGCTTTGTCTACTACCGTAAGATGCTTGCGGCGACGTTGCGCATAAGCATAGGCTACCTTGAGAATGCGTTCAACCTCCTCACGCGAATAGGCATTGGTGTCGTAAGCATAGTCATCGCCTTCTTTTTTCTCGCCAAAATACATGCCACCAGTAAGTTCGCGAATGCACACAAAGTCTGCACCACGCACCAACTCGTCCTTTAACGGCGACTTGTGAATGAGGCAATCAAATGTTTGCACCGGACGAATGTTGGCAAAGAGCCCCAACTTTTTACGCATGGCCAACAAGCCCTGTTCGGGGCGCACCTTGGCATTCGGGTTATTGTCAAACTTGGGATCGCCTACTGATGAGAAGAGTACGGCATCAGCCTGTTTGCAAATTTCATAAGTATCCTCGGGAAAAGGGTCTCCCACTGCGTCAATTGCCGCCGCACCAACCAAGGCAGGCGTAAATGTGGCTTCGTGTCCGAACTTCTGACATACGGCCTGCATCACAGCCACACCTTGTGCTGAGATTTCGGGACCTATACCATCACCGGCCAATACAGCTATGTTCAGTTTCATATTGCTCTATTTTTGATTTGTTTTCAAGTAAAAAATCTATATCGTCAAGTGCATTTTCGAGGCAATACTTTTTGTAGCCATTTATGTCAAAATGCTCGCTTTCGCCTGTAGCCTCGTTGGTAATGGTTTGGTTTGGCAGGTCTACCTTCACCTTTGTTTGATGGTCGGCCTCAATGCTCTTGAATAATTGTTGCAAGAAAGGTTCACTTACCACCACCGGCAACACAAAATTGTTCAACTCATTTTGCTTGTGTATGTCAGCAAAGAATGAGCTCACCACAACGCGGAAACCATAACCGGCTATGGCCCATGCAGCGTGTTCGCGACTCGACCCGCAACCAAAGTTTTTGCCAGCCACCAACACCTCGCCCGAATACTCTGGGTCGTTCAGCACAAAATTCTTTTTACTGCCATCAGGATTGTAACGCCAATCACGAAACAAATTATCGCCGAACCCTTCCTTGTCAGTAGCCTTTAGGAAACGAGCAGGAATTATCTGGTCGGTATCTATATTTTCAAGCGGAAGAGGCACGCAAGTGCTCTCTATGATATTGAATTTACGTTTCATACGCTAAGTGCTTACATTAAGGTTCGCGGATCAGTTATCACACCCGTCACAGCAGCCGCAGCAGCCACCATTGGCGATGCCAGACAAGTACGGGCCCCAGGCCCCTGACGCCCCTCGAAGTTGCGGTTTGAGGTTGACACACACAACTTGCCAGCGGGCACCTTGTCGTCATTCATGGCCAAGCAAGCCGAACAACCAGGCTGACGTATTTCAAAACCAGCCTCACGCAAAACTTTATCAATGCCCTCTGCTTCAATCTGGCGCATCACAGGCCACGACCCTGGCACAAGCCAAGCCGTTACATTAGGTGCCTTGTGGCGTCCTTTGGCTATTGCGGCAAATGCACGGAAGTCCTCGATGCGGCCATTGGTACAAGCCCCGAGAAAAACATAATCTACCGGTTTACCTATCATTTTGTCGCCTGCAGCAAACTGCATATAAGCCAAAGCTTTCTCGTCCGATGAATTTTGCGCAGCAGGTATCGTGTGCGTTATGCCTATGCCCATACCCGGATTGGTGCCATAGGTTATCATGGGCTCAATGTCGGCAGCATCAAATGTCACCTCTTTGTCAAATATGGCATTATCATCGCTTTTCAACTGTTTCCAGCGCGCCACAGCCTCGTCCCAATCCTCATCTTTAGGCGCATAGGGCTTGCCCTTCAAATAGGCAAACGTCACCTCGTCGGGAGCTACAAATCCACCACGGGCTCCCATTTCTATCGACAAGTTGCAAAGCGTCAGACGTCCTTCCATGCTCAAAGAGCGAATGGCCGAACCGGCATACTCTACGAAATATCCCGTGGCACCACTTGTTGTAAGCTTGCTCATCAGGTATAGTGCAACGTCTTTAGCCGTCACTCCCTTACCAAGTTTACCCTCCACATTGATGCGCATCGACTTTGGTTTGGCTTGCAGTATGCACTGCGATGCCATCACCATTTCCACCTCCGACGTACCAATGCCAAAAGCTATGGCTCCAACTGCTCCGTGGGTCGAAGTGTGCGAGTCGCCACACACAATGGTCATACCGGGCAATGACAAGCCTTGTTCAGGCCCTACCACGTGTATGATGCCATTGTTAGGGTGCATCATGCCCCAATAGGTCAGCCCAAAATCCTTGGCATTTTGGGTCAACGTATCAACCTGCTTACGCGATACGGGGTCGGCTATTGGCTTATCCTGGTCATGCGTAGGCGTGTTGTGGTCTGGCATACAATATATATGGTCAGGACGGAAACAACCTATGCCCCTCTTTTTAAGTCCGGCAAAAGCCTGCGGGCTTGTCACCTCATGTGCATAAAGGCGGTCAATATATAATTGATCGGGACCATCAGCCACATGCTGCACCACATGGGCGTCCCATATTTTGTCAAAAAGCGTATTCATGTGCTTGTCCTTGAGTTACGAATTACTTTCTGAAATTGTTGATAGCGTCAATATAAGCCTCAACACTTGCTGTCACAATATCGGTGTTAGCACCAAAGCCATAATAGATGGCGCCATCATATTCAACCTGCATGTGCACCTTGCCCACATCGTCCGAGCCCTTGTTGATAGCTTGAATAGTGAACTCCTTCAGCGTCATTTTGCGCTTGATAATGTTTTTAACTGCATTGATGGCGGCATCAACAGGGCCATTGCCTTCAGCTGCGGCATTAAACTTCTCACCAGCAATATCAAGTATGATGGCTGCCACAGGACGCACACCGTGTCCGCTTGTCACCTGCAGATAATCCAACTTGATACTGTGCGAGGCAGAGCGCTCTGCACCGGCCAACACCAAGATGTCATCATCGGTAACCTCTTTTTTCTTATCGGCCAAAGCCAAGAAACGCTGATAGATGTCATTCAGTTTCTCGTCGTCCACCTCTACGCCAAGCACTTCAAGGCGGTGCTTGAGTGCGGCATGTCCAGAGCGCGCTGTCAAGATGATAGAATTATCGTCAATACCCACATCTTTAGGATTGATAATCTCGTAGGTCTCAACATTCTTCAGCACACCGTCCTGATGTATGCCACTTGAGTGTGCAAAAGCATTGCGGCCGACGATAGCCTTATTGGGCTGCACCGGCATATTCATGAGTGAGCTCACCATGCGCGAAGTGGCGGCAATCTTCTGTGTGTTGATATTGGTTTGGATATCAAGATGGTGACACTTCAGTATCATGGCTATTTCCTCCTCGGCCGTATTGCCGGCACGTTCGCCTATACCATTGATGGTCACCTCCACCTGTCGGGCACCGTTCAGCACACCCTCGAGTGTACAAGCTGTGGCCATGCCCAAATCGTTGTGGCAGTGTGTTGACAGTATGGCTTTGTCCACACCGTCTACGTGCTCCATCAAATACTTGATTTTGTCGCCATACTCATGAGGCAGACAATAACCCGTTGTATCAGGAATGTTCACCACAGTGGCACCCGCCTTAATCACGGCTTCTACCACCCTTGCCAAATATTCATTGTCAGTACGGCCTGCGTCTTCCGCATAGAACTCCACGTCCTCAACATAACGTTTGGCATATTTTACAGCAGCAACTGCACGCTCAATAATTTCCTCGCGCGTCGAATTGAATTTGTATTTAATGTGGCTGTCGCTCGTACCGATGCCTGTGTGAATGCGCTTGTGCTTGGCATACTTCAGTGCCTCTGCTGCACAGTCAATGTCTTTTTCAACGGCTCGGGTCAATGCACAAATAGTAGGCCATGTTACAGCCTTCGATATTTCAATAACCGAGTTAAAGTCGCCCGGACTTGAAATAGGGAAACCGGCCTCTATCACGTCGACGCCGAGTTGTTCAAGTTGTTTGGCCACCTGTATCTTCTCTACCGTGTTAAGCTGGCAACCAGGTACCTGCTCGCCATCACGCAACGTTGTGTCAAAAATGTAAAGTCTGTCACTCATTGTATTATGATTTTTGTTCTTTATTATTCAAGTGTATATATTGCAAGAGCCTCACTTCTGCTTGCTGCGGTAGTGAGGCTCTTGTTTGGTTTTTAGGCAATGATACAACACCAAGTATTTTTTGGCGGCGCCGTATCCATGCACCATGGTTATACCCATAACTCTCACTCCCGCGTACCCAATGTACGCAAGCTAAGCACGTTGCAAAGTCGGAAGTAAGATGTATAAGTCATGTTATTTCGTTTTGTGATGGCAAAGTTATAAATAAATTACAAAATGCAAACAATTATCCGAGATTTTTTTACAACATCGGCATAAATATGCTTATTTACTAACCGATCTACCATTCTCAGACACCCAACGAGCGACCATTCAAGCCACTGGCAATTACAGCAAGACCCGGAGCGACGCCTCTATCAAGGGCAACCGTTCCGGGTCTTGTTCAATTATCAGTTGTTTAGTCTACCGCTTCATTATCGAATGAAGAGGAGCTCACGATATTTAGGCAGTGTCCACATCTCGTCCTCTACAATGAGTTCGAGCTTGTCAATGTGGTAACGGATAGCATCAAAGTAAGGTGCAATCTCGTCATGATATGCTACAGCCAACGTGCGTATATCGGTAATTTTGTTCACCACCTTGCGCTTTTCAACCATAGCCTCCACATTTTCAGCTACGAAACTAACGTGCTTGTTGATTTTCTCAATCAAGTCGATGTTATACGAGGTCAGATCCTTCACCTTTGCGGGGTCGGCAAAAGCCTCCTGTATCTTATGCACATTGTCTACCAGTTCGCTCTGATACTTCGTAGCCACAGGAATGATATGGTTCATGCAAAGGTCGCCGAGCACACGTGCCTCAATCTGTATCTTCTTCTGATAAGTCTCCCACTTGATTTCGTTACGAGCTTCAAGTTCGGGCTTAGTCATCACGTTCATGCTCTCAAACATCTTGATGGTAGCATCGTCAAGGTAACGGTCAAAGATTACGGGGCAACTTGTCTCGCAGTCCAAGCCGCGGCGTGCAGCCTCAGCCTTCCACTCATCGCTATAGCCATTGCCATCAAAATGAATAGGCTTGCAAGTCTTGATATCTTCGCGCAACACTTCGAGTATGGCAGTAATTTTGCCTTCGCCCTTGGCCATGAGCGCATCTACACGTGTCTTAAAGTCGGTGAGAGCCTCAGCCACAGCTGTGTTCAACACAATCATTGCGCTGGCACAGTTGGCAATAGAACCTACTGCACGGAACTCAAAGCGGTTACCCGTAAAGGCGAAAGGCGAAGTACGGTTACGGTCGGTATTGTCAACCATCAACTCCGGAATTTGCGGAATATCAAGTTGTACACCGTGCTTGCCTTCAAGCGTAAAGAGTTCGTCCTTTGTAGAGTTCTCCACCTTTGACAAGAATTCGCTGAGTTGCTTGCCAAGGAAGCTTGAGATAATTGCGGGAGGTGCCTCGTTTGCACCAAGGCGGTGAGCATTGGTTGCACTCATGATAGAGGCTTTGAGCAAACCATTGTGCTTGTACACACCCATCAAGGTTTCAACTACAAACACAAGGAAACGCAAGTTGTCCTCAGGCGTCTTGCCAGGTCCATGCAGCAATGCACCAGTGTCGGTGGTCAAGCTCCAGTTGTTGTGCTTGCCCGAGCCATTGATGCCAGCAAAAGGTTTTTCGTGCAACAAGCAGCGGAAACCATGCTTGCGAGCAATCTTGCGCATCAACGACATGATGAGCATGTTATGGTCAACAGCCAAGTTACACTCTTCAAAGATCGGTGCCAACTCAAACTGGTTGGGGGCTACCTCGTTGTGACGGGTCTTGCACGGAATGCCGAGTTCGAGAGCCTGAATTTCGAGGTCGCGCATAAACTCCTGCACACGTTCAGGAATGGCACCAAAGTAGTGGTCGTCCATCTGCTGGTTCTTGGCAGAATCATGTCCCATCAAGGTGCGTCCTGTGAGCAGCAAGTCAGGACGTGCGGCATACAAGCCCTCGTCAACCAAGAAATACTCCTGTTCCCAACCCAGGTTAGCCGTTACGCGGGTCACATTGGGGTCAAAATAGTGGCATACAGCCGTTGCAGCCTTGTCTACAGCAGCGAGTGCCTTTTTGAGCGGTGCCTTGTAGTCAAGGGCCTCACCAGTGTAACTTACAAAGATGGTTGGAATCATCAGCGTGTCGCCTACAATAAACACAGGCGAAGCAGGGTCCCAAGCCGAATAACCACGGGCTTCGAAAGTTGAACGGATACCACCATTAGGGAACGATGAGGCATCGGGCTCTTGCTGTACAAGTTCCTTACCCGAGAAATCCTCTACCATGCCGCCTTTGAAGTCATGCTCCACAAAGGCATCATGCTTCTCAGCAGTACCTTCGGTCAAAGGCTGGAACCAGTGTGTGCAGTGTGTCACACCCATTTCGATGGCCCATTGCTTCATGCCTTTAGCCACATCGTTGGCTACTGACAATGGCAGCGGCGTGCCTTTTTCTATTACTTCACGAAGCTGCTGGTAGGTATTCAACGGCAGATACTTGAACATCTTTTCCTGGTTGAACACATACTTGCCAAAGTATTCAGACGGGCGCTCAGCTGGCGCCTTAACTTCGAGAGGGCGCTTCTTAAACGCCTCTTCCACGACTTTGAAACGAAGGTTACTCATTTTGTTGTGGTTTAGTGATTATGTTTGCTTTTGTGCGATTCTGTTATTGATGTATGCTATTTGTAAGAATTGAAACACTGAAAGTTCAAAGCTTGAGTCGCATAAAAAGTGCACACATTTTTACCGACCGCAGCCTTATTGCCACAAAGTTAAGTAATAAAACCTACAAAACCCCGAAATACCTCACAAAATGTTTCAATCATTGACTGATTACTTCAACCAGTTCTTCAGCCGGCGCATGGCTTCCTCGCAGTCCTCGCGTTTGCCAAATGCCGTCAAACGGATAAAGCCTTCACCCGCAGGGCCAAAGCCCACGCCTGGCGTGCTTACCACATTGATTTGGGTGAGCAGCTGTTCAAAGAACTCCCAACTGCCCACACCCTCAGGTGTTTTCAGCCAAATGTAGGGCGCGTCTACCCCGCCGTACACTTTCAAGCCCACCTCGGTCAATGCCTCGCGCATGATGCGCGCATTGGTCATATAATAGTCGATAGTTTCGCGCACCTCACGCTTGCCCTCTTCACTATAAATGGCCTCGGCCGCGCGCTGCACGATGTAGGCTGTACCATTAAATTTGGTGCACTGACGGCGGTTCCAAAGTTGATTAAGCTGCACGTCTTCACCACGCTTGCTTTTGAACACGAGTTCTTTGGGTACAACGGTGTAACCGCAGCGCAAGCCTGTAAAGCCTGCCGTCTTTGAATATGAGTGGAACTCCACAGCACACTTCTTGGCGCCCTCTATTTCATAAATAGAATGGGGCACACCTTCGCGTGTGATGTATGCTTCATAAGCGGCATCGTACAGCAGCAGACTGTTGTGCTTCAGTGCATAGGCCACCCACTTTTTCAACTCTTCACGACTGAGTGTCGTGCCTGTCGGGTTGTTGGGGTAGCACAGGTAAATCATGTCTGTGGCATGGTCGGGCAGTTGCGGCACAAAGCCATTGGCCTCATTACAGGGGCAATAAGTTATCTTGCTCCACGAGCCATTTACGATGTCACCGGCACGGCCACCCATCACATTTGAGTCTATATATACGGGATAGATAGGGTCTGTTACGCAGATGCTGTTGTCTGTGCCAAGTATGTCACCAAAGTTTCCCGTGTCGCTCTTGGCACCATCGTTAATGAATATTTCGTCCTTATCAATGCTTATGCCACGCGGTGCGAAATCATTTTCAACAATGGCCTGACGCAAAAATTCATAGCCATGTTCCGGGCCATAACCTCTAAAGGTGTCGGCACTGCCCATCTCGTCTACAGCCTTGTGCAACGCCTTGATTACGGCCGGAGCCAGCGGACGTGTCACATCGCCTATGCCCAAGCGTATAATGTTTGCCTCGGGGTGCGCTTCCTTATAGGCTGCCACCTTTTGGGCTATATCAGCAAAAAGATAGTTCTTTTGCAGTTTTAAGAAATTCTCGTTTATCGTAGTCATATTATAGTAATGTTATCAAATATTTGCGCAGGTACAACCCACACCACCCTTAAAAAGTTGCCTCTCCCCACCCGCTCGTTTTTATGAGAGGGAGAAGGGAGAGGCTATTATTCCATTATGGCAAGTCAATTTTTCCGTCAAACACTTTGGCAGCTGGTCCAGTCATCAGCACCCGGCCGTCGGACTCTCGCCATTCAATGTTCAGTGTGCCGCCGTCCATTACAATATGGCTATGTCGCAAGGCACGGTGCGTCAGTGCTGCCGCCACTGCCGTAGCACAGGCTCCTGTGCCACATGCCATGGTTATGCCCGAACCGCGTTCCCACACACGCATACGTATGCTGCCATCAGGGCGCACTGTAGCAAACTCTATGTTACAGCGTTCGGGAAATATGGGAGCGAACTCCAACGTTGGCCCTACTCCGGCCACATCAAAACTTTCGGCATCGTCGACAAACACCACGAAGTGCGGATTTCCCATCGACACAAAAGTGCCCACATAGGTTTTACCATCTGTGGCTGTCACCGTGCCCTCTGCCATCGAGCCGTCGGGAGTAGCCAACTGTGTGGGCACTGCCAAACGGGGTTCTTCCATATCAACCGTCACACTGTCTACGTGGTTCGTGTCATCAACATGCAGTTTGAGCACCTTTATGCCCGACAGGGTTGACAAGCGGATTTCTGTTTTGTTTGTCAAACCATATTCGTAAAGGTACTTGCCAATACAGCGCGATGCATTTCCACACATGCGTGCCTCCGACCCATCGTTGTTGAATATGCGCATCGAAAAGTCGGCACCCGCTGCCCCCTTGCCTATCAGCACCAGACCGTCGCCACCTATTCCTTTATGGCGGTCGCTCCACAGCTTCGACAGATGCTCAGGATTGTCAATCGGGTATTTCAAGGTATTGACATATATATAGTCATTACCCGCACCATGCATTTTTGTAAATTCTATTGTTGTTTGCATCGCTGCTTTGTGTTTGAATCCTTAATTCGGGTGCAAATATATAACATTTCGAGCAAATACCAACGTCACTACAAACATTTTTCTTACAAAAAAGCTTTATTGTTTTCGTTTTGCCATTTTATACATACTTATCCGCGCATAAAAGTCTTTAATTCATTACAATAATTACAAATAGTCATATTATTCAGCATTACGGAGTTATTTGTAAATTTGCAGCATTCAAAGCCAAACGAATGACACATTTATATTTAGCACGCCACGGCGAAACCGAAGAGAACGTGGCCCAAATACTTCAAGGGCTCATGCCCGGACACCTTACTGCACGCGGACGCGAGCAGGCTGCCGAACTGCGCGACAAGTTGGTTGCCGCACACACTGCTTTCGATGTCATGCTGACGAGCGACCTGCAACGTGCGCTCGACACGGCCAACATCATCAATGGCGGATTGCATCTGCCGCTCAGCCCCTGCCCCTTGCTTCGCGAGCGCGATTGGGGGAGTTTTACCGGCACTCCCATCACCATAGCCCGCAGCAGCCAGATGCCCGACGATGCCGAAAGCGTGCAAGCCATGTTTGAGCGTGCCAAGCGTTTTATCACCTATATATATAAGGTGTATCACAATCAGTCGGTGTTGGCCATAGGTCACGGTTTGTTCAACCGCACCATACAGGCGGCCTTTGCCCACTGCGAAATACGCGACATTCCACGCATGCAGAATGCCGAGGTGCGCCACATCGCCATCGACCACCTGCCAGCGCAGTGGAACAGTTCGACACAAGACACTATTTCTGCCGACTGACCTCTTTCTCTCCCCAAAAACAAAAGTTTCGGATTTAATCAAAGCTGACCTAAAGTCAAACCTTGATTAAATCCGAAACTTGTATAGAGATATATGTGCCGTATTAGAAATCGATTTCGAGTCCCAAACCGAACACATCGTTGCTGCGGTGGAAGTTGTCAGAGCCTACCGTGCTGTAAGTCGCCAACCCCGTCTGAATGTTCTGCAAAGCTACAGCCTCTGTCTGTATTTGTCCCAGTCGGGCCTGATATGCAGCTCGCTGCTCAGCAGGCAACTGCGGGTTAGCCAACGCTGTACCAATTTGCGTAGCCGCGGCACTCAACTGGTCGCCCATGGGCTGAAGCATTTTGCCAAAATTACCCTTGATATTATAGAAGTCACTGTGCTGACGTTCGTAATGCTTGTAGAAGGTCTTGAAGTAGGCAATATTCAGAGCCACCTTTTTGCGCAGTTGGAAACGGGCACCAATACCCAGTGAGTTAGAGTTGGTTACAAAACTCATGTCGCTGATAAACTGGCTGTTATCGCCAAGTCCATAGTTGGTTGTTTGCCAACCGGCACTCACTGTCCAGCGGGGTGCCACATCTACCTCGGCACCGGCCAGCAATTCCCAACCACCCTTTTTCAGGTAATTGTGTCTGTCGTTGTGTTGTGTGGCTTGCTTGTCAAAGTAATAATGGAAGCCTGCGTTCAATCGCAAGTTGTCAAGCACTTCGTAGCGTGCGCCCAATGCCAGTATGGCCGGAATGTCAGCCTTTACCTTGACCCCGTCGTCATACTCGTCAAGGCCGCTGGTGTTCATACCCGTTTGATTTTTAAGGCGCAACTTTGTCTTAAATTCGTAACGTGCCGAGAGGTTTACCTTGCCCACCTTGTAGTCGGCACTGATGATGGGGGTAAATCCCCAACCGCTCTGGTCGCAGTTAAGTTCCTTGTCCGACACAACCGATGCAAAGTCGGGCATATTCTGAGATTCAAAGAACTTGGTTGCAGGCACTACACCCAGGCCCGCCACATTCACACTGATGTTACGCACATAGCCATAATAGTTACACTGTGCATAAATCACACGTCCACCCACGCTGACATTAAAGTTGGGAGTGATTTTGTAGCCCACACCAAACTGGCCACCAAAGTAATACTGGCGTCCTTGCATGTGGGTGTCCATGCTATAACCTGTGACAGTATTGGGGTTTTGAGTTACAGCGCCAATCAAAACGGGCAACATGGCCACTTGGCTCTCAAATGAAGGCAAACCATCGGCAAACTTACACTTGCCACCGCCACCGGTAATGCCAAAGTGGAATGACGCAAACCACTTTTCGCCCACACGGGCCAAATCGAACGAAGGGATTACAGGCGCCTTGGCCTTACCCTCAAATTTCTTAAAACCGTCACGACCATTGGCCACACCGTTTACGGTGCCAAGGGCAAATGGCGCAAAGTATGTATTGTCGCTACGTGTTTGGTAGGCACTCTGCAGGTCAAAGCCCAAATGCCAACCTGTCGACATAAATCCCAAACCTGCGGGATTGGCATAAGCACCGTCTATGGCAATGGCGGCATCGCGTGCCGGATTGCGGAGAAAGCTCACACTCTGGTTGGTGTTTGTCAGATAGCCACCAGCCTGAGCTGCTGTGGCGGCGCTCAATGCAAGCGCAGCTGTAAGGATTGATTTTTTCATTATTTTCCTTTTTCTTGTTCTAAACGTCGGCAAAAGTACAAACAATTTTGCACACAAACAAGAATTATGCGCATTTTGTGAAAAATCCTTGCGCACACGGCTGTCACTACAACTGTTTCATGCCTTCGTACGGCGCCACCTGAAAAATCCACTTTACACTCATCAACACATACTTTATGACCTCTGCATTCTGGCTCAAAAGCCATAGCAAGCAGATTGCCCCCCCGAAGGATTTTACTTCCATAGCTAAGTGAAATATCAGAGGGAAAACCATATATTTGCACTCAAATGCAATTTGTAAACAATAAAAGGACGATAACTTAATTGGCATATTACTATATATATGGAAGACAGAGAACTGTTACTGAAAAGGTCACATGAGTTCGACCGCCTCGCCTTCACGGTGTTAGCCATTGAGGATTCAGCACAAAAGATGGGCATATCGCCATCAGAAATGAGAAGGCGTTTGGATAAGGTGGGACTAATCAAAAGCCTCATACAAGACTGCTACGACACTTTACACACCGAAAGCCGTGAAGCCGTTGCAAACGATGTGATAGAGGCACTTAAAAACTGGGAAAGAGAAAAATAATGGAAAAGCAAGCGCTACAAGTAGTGTGTTAAAAATCAGTTCATATAACCATGTTAGACTTTTTATTGTGGAACAAAATAGCACGCATCATAATGCAATTAGCCGACACGTTGCATATATCCACAGACAGGGCATTACAGATATTCTACGATTCTGATGTTTGCCGCATGCTTCACGACAAAGAACTCGGCCTGCATCTGATGAGCGATACATATATTGTGAACGACTTAATTGAGGAATTGAGGAGGAAACAATAGTAAAGGCATTGGCAACCCCAAGGGATTAACAAGGTGAATCATCTCGCAAACAACTTGTAAGGGTATTAGTAATTGAGGCGTCATGCCTAGGGTGTTCAAAATTGGCATCAAAAATGAGATCGTTTTAGGGAATTCTATTCCGTGTTATGGCTGTTCGGTGAAAAGCTAACATGCGACCGGACTCAAGCACCAAACGCAAGCACTAATGGGGGCGACGCGTCTCGCGTCGGGA
>OGNQ01001247.1_pt1 | contig 18773 bp, 17 predicted proteins | sample 1573481 | NCBI WGS metagenome assembly OGNQ01 (sample SAMEA2581920, study PRJEB24529) | metagenome | biome: Human gut stool | place: China | collected 2011 | reverse complement strand
TATAAGCCGCAAAAGCGGCTTATGGTTGTCAAGGTACTCGCTATGGAGCGTTTACTTTTGGACGAAGCTGAAATCAAGCCTTTTCGAATCAAATATTACTGCGAAAACCGGGATCCTGATTTTGACAGCAAGATGCATAATGTTTTGTTAGTGTATAAGCAGCTTTCAATGCAGTTCGATGAAGATGGGCATCTCATTCCATGGGCAGAAGACAAAGAATTTGTCCATGTGCTTTCCTATGATGAGAAGCCTGGAATACAGGCAACTGCCACAACTTCGGAAGACCTTCTTCCGGATGAGCGCCACAGTACGATCAGCAGAGACTATGAGTATAAGCGTCTTGAGACGTTGTCATTGCTGGCAGGAATCGACTTACAGACCGGAGAGGCCATCCCACTGGTTAGCGAGACCCACAACAGCAAGGACTATATCGAATTTCTGAAAATACTCGAGCAAAGGTTTGACACTAATAAAACCATGCTTTATTTCTTCTACAAAAGGTTCTCCCTTATAGACGCCCACATAAAACTCATGGGTTTCTGTGATGTAACTTGCGCGCAGGTAAGATATCACAATAATCTCCTGCTCTGCCTCTGACGTGATCGCCCCTAGAACACTCTCAAACTGCTTTCGCACATTTCCGACATTGCTTTCAAATTTTTCTCTGATCTCTTTTAACCGTTCCCTTTTCAACCCGTTTATTTTTTCAGACAAAAAATCTTTCATAAGTCCAGACCGCTCCAGTACATTTTGTTCCATCGACCTGCTCTCCCCTGTCATGGCATCCACCCTTTCCGTCGTGCAAAGAAAATCCTCCCCCGATCTTCTATGAGCATCATATCATCGTTCAAAAGCGTACATTTTTTCTCCAGCTCCTCATGTCCCCATAGCCGGTGTCTGACCTGCAAGAGCAATGTCTCCTCTTCATCATAATCCTCCATGTTATTGATTTTAATTCCTTCCTCCTCAATCAGTTGTTCGAGATACGGCTGAAGGATTCCCCAATGATTAAACTCCGACAGCGTTATATATTTTATGGCGTAATGTGGGTCTTCAGCTGTCCGTTCCTGCAATACAGGGTTATTAGGATAGCGGGAAGTTGGTTCTCCCTCACGGTAATATTCTCCGGTATACTCCAGTTCATATCCGATAAAGTCTGTGGTAACGAACATCGCTTCTTCTAAAGGCATTCCCGATGTTAATTCCGGAGTCAGCTCCGGAATGATTACCTCTCTTTCAATACGCCATGTCCCAAAAAACGGAATTTTCCTTTCTCCGCCAAATGCTGCCATAAGAATGATACATACGGCTACACATAAGATCAGAACTGCCACCGCCTTTGTGTGTTTTCTTATTTTGCACCTAATCATTTATAAATACCTCCCTCCTAAAAGCCATATTTTAGACTGCTTTTACAACGGTTACGCAACTCTCCGCGCCAAAAGCGTCTTTCCCCAAAATTCTACGAGCATAGTGTCCTCATTCAAAAGTGTAAAGCGTGTTCCCACCGGAATAAAATCATACGTTTCATAAAACACCGTTTCCTCAAAATCTATATAAACCAGTAAATGCAGTTCCATGCCGTCTCTTTGACCGTAATATTTATCATCATGCCAGTCAATCCCCTCTTCCTCCATAAAATCACACACATGTGGCCAAAATCTGCCCCCATCGTTCACAGTAAAAATGTCTTCAAAAAACATACCGTATTCAGGATCCGTGTATGTATTTTCCCCTATCCGGAAATAATCTGCAGTATACTCCAGCTCATATCCGACAAAATCTTCGGAATCATATAAATCCTCTTCCGCCACTCCATCTTTGGTTGTTCCTGTATACATTTCTGAAATGACCGCCACCTTTTCAATGTACCATGTCCCAAAAAATGGTAATTCTGCTGTGCCTCTTTCTCTCCCGCATCCTGATATGCAGACCGTACATATGGTCAAAACCGCTATCACCTTTGCATATCTTCTCATCCTACTGATAGCCATTGATAAACACCTCTGCTTCTTTTGCCCTTCGTTCATCATAATCATGTTGTGCAAACACTTCCCGTACTTCTTACAGAGTTAATGAAACAATTGATATGGATACCCATAATCTTCTTTCTGCTGTTTTTTCAAGTCTGTTCCAAATTCCACATGCATGTTTTTTTGACCATTTCCATGCATATAATAAACAATTCCTTTTCCCTTTTCCCAAACCATCAATAAATAATCTTTTGAACCGTAAAAATAATCATTATAATAACGAAAGATCCTTTTTTCTCCATCTGCTTCTACAAATGCATGATATCCGGCATCATCCACTACATCAGCCGTTCCGTTTTCACAGCAGACAATCGTCCACTCTTTTAAAAATAAATCCTCATCTGATTCCAGACCGGAAATTATGATCTCATTTTTCTCCTCCGTATACCCACCAGTGTCTGACGGCATATAATAAATATCCTCAGACGTAACATAGTAATATCCCAGATATTCTCTCCCCAACGCGAATTGATCGAACGGATCTGTCACATTCAGCTGATCCAGTTCTAAAGCATATAAGCTGCCATTTTGAAAGGATTTCAGTTCTTTTATATGCAAACTGATATCCTGCCAAATATCCCGATAGCTATATGGATAAAAATATCCTTCATATTCTACTTCTTTCTGTGTCGGCATATAAAACCATGTATTTTGAGGCTCATGTCTGCTTTCTTCTTTATCATTTTCACTGCACAAAATCACAAGAAGGATCAAAAACAAGCTTACTACAATGGATGAAAGAAAATTTTTTATCATATTATTTACCTCCCAGGATCTATGCAAAACGCCGTTTAGTCATCAAGGCTTGGATAATACGACGAATTTCTCCACTCCTCTAATGTATACACTTCAAACTCACTGTCTGCCAGTCCTACCATATCCTTCCATAAAACCTTATCAAAATTGACACTCACATAAAACGTGCTCCAGCTCACACTGTGATCCTCCCACATCTCGCTCACATGAACGGAATAATACTCTCCCAAATATTCACTTCCCGCCCCATCTTTGTATACTTCCTCTGTTTCAAGATCATATGTTTGATATAAATACGCCTGCCCATCACTCTTCAGATCTACATAAGCAGCCCAGTCATCAATCTCCGGCACCTGTTCCGAAAGGCAGTCTGATATTTTAACAATCGTATCTTCCCGTGTTTTGGCATTCTGCGTACACTCCTCTGCTTCTCCGAAGGCTAATGCTGTGGAAATTTCACTGTCATCACCCCACACACGGCTGCCACATGCTGTCAGCAGACCTGCCATAGCTAGTACCACAAAACTTATTTTCCTTCCCTCCATAGTATATACTCCTTTAACTGATAATTCACATCCCATTCATATCTGTGCCTGCGCAATGTATCCGACCAGCCGACAACATTTCCTAAATTTCCCTGATGAGCAGCGTCTGCCTTACTTCGCTGATTACTTACTTCGTGAAAAATCGGTCTGCCAGCTTTATCATAATCCCGTGCACTACAGATATTATTAGAGAACAGACGCTGAGTCTCCTGCCCCAAAGCATTATATTCCATCCTGGACACCCACGGCTTTTCTTTATCCAAATATGCCGCCACTTGTGTCGCCTGTCCCATTTCATTCCGACTGGTAAGTATATTTTCATCACCAAGATTTTCAAAAATAATGCTGTCCAGTTTTGAATCAGCTGCTGATATGATGATGAACACATTTTATTTATCTCCTTAAAGAAGTAATTCTCAGGCGTTTTTATCGACGATAAACATTGCATCGCCAAAACTGAAGAAACGATATTTTTCTTCTACTGCGGTCTCATAGGCTGCCAGAACATGTTCTCTTCCTGCAAGTGCGGATACAAGCATTACCAGTGTGGATTCCGGCAGATGGAAATTAGTGATCAGTGCATCGATGACTTTGAACTGATATCCCGGATAAATAAAAATTTCTGTCCATCCGCTTTTTTCTGTGAGGAAACCATTCTCGTCCGCAGCAGACTCTAAAGTTCTGGTGCTTGTTGTTCCCACTGCAATGACACGGTGGCCTTCTTTTTTTGCTTTATTAATCTTATCCGCTTCTGACTGTTCGATTTTATAAAATTCAGAATGCATATGATGCTTTAACACATCTGTTTCCTTGACCGGACGGAACGTTCCAAGTCCGACATGCAGTGTTACTTCCGCAATTTCTACTCCCATGTCACGCACCTGCTGCAACAATTCCGGTGTGAAATGAAGCCCTGCTGTCGGAGCTGCAGCGGATCCGTCATATTTGGCATAGACTGTCTGGTAACGGTTCTTATCCTGAAGCTGATGTGTAATGTACGGTGGCAGCGGCATCTGTCCAAGCCGGTCTAATATCTCTTCGAAAATCCCTTCATAATGGAACTGGATGAGCCGGTTGCCTTCCTCTACAATATCGACAACTTCACCGGTCAAAATCCCTTCGCCGAAAACAATTTTCGTTCCGATCTTGCATTTCTTTCCCGGTTTTACGAGTGTTTCCCAGATATCATTTTCTTTTCTTTTTAAGAGAAGGATTTCGATTTTGGTCTCGGTACCGTCCTTCACGCCATAAAGACGTGCTGGGATTACCTTTGTGTTATTAATGACAAGGCAGTCGCCCGGTCTTAAATACTCTGTAATATCCTTAAAATGTCTGTGTTCCACTTCTCCTGTGATCTTATCTAAAACCATCAGTCTGGAGCTGGAACGATCCTCCAATGGATCCTGTGCAATGAGTTCCTGTGGAAGATCATAATAAAAATCTTTTACATCCATGATTATTCTCCATCTATTAGCATTTTCTGTACATAACAAAGAGCCGCTGCTGCGACTCTTTGCCATGTTTCTATCATATTATGCACGAAGCCTGATATCAAGTGTTTTCTCTAAGTTCTTTAAGATTTTCTTGACAAAACCTTCCACTCTTTCCGTTGTGAATTCTTCGTCAGCCGGAGTAAATACAACTGAGAATGCCATGCTCTTCTTATCTGCTCCGAGCTGAATTCCCTCATAGACATCGAATAATGTTACATCTGTCACATAATCGCAGGCTTCTTTGATACCATTTTCAATCTGTGCACAGGTGATGTTTTTGTCTACCACAAATGCGAAATCACGTTTTTCTTCTGCATATTTTGGCAACGGAGTGAAAATCTGCTCTTTTCCATACCATTTTTTCAGAGCTGCAAGGTCAATTTCCATGACATAAGCCGGTACACGCATGTCAAGTTCATCCATGATCTCATAGGAAACTTTTCCAAGATATCCGACTTTCTCGCCCTCACAGAAAATCTCTGCTGTCTGATACGGATGAAGGAATGTATTCTCGGCTGCCTCGTATGTGAATGTAATATTCAGTGAATCTGCAACCGTCTCTGCAAATCCTTTTAATGTGTAGAAAGATTCCTTCTCGCCAAATAATCCAACGCACAGTGTCTCTCTCTCATCCGGATACTCCGTAAGTGGGAGATCTTTTGGAATAAATACATTTCCAAGTTCAAAAATTCTTCCCTCTAAAATTGCTTTTTTCTGGTTTCTTGCCATCGCATGGATCATCTGCGGTGCAAGTGTAGTTCTCATCAGTGAAAGATCAATATTAATTGGATTGATCAGACGGATTGCATGTCTCTCTTTTGCATCTTCCGGCAGTCTTAACAGATCCAGATCAGACGGTGAGAAGAAGGAGTAATGAATTCCCTCATAAGCTCCTGCTGCACAGAGTGCACGTTTGATTTTAAGTTCTGTCTTCTGTTTTAAGTTTAATCCACCTAATGTCACTTTCGCAGTCGGCATAAAGGTTGGGATTACATGCTCATAGCCATACATACGGATCACTTCCTCCGCCACATCCGGGTAAGAATCCATATCTTCACGGTAAGCAGGAATCTGCAATGTCAGCTCATCACCGTTGATGACCGGTGCAAAATTTAAAGCAGTAAGAATACGAACGATGTCAGCATCTGGGACTTCGATTCCAAGAACCCCATTGACACGTTTTACACTTACTTTCATCTCTTTTGGCTCGATGGAGTTTCCGGTAGACACTTCAATGTGTGTGGAAGAAACTTTACCACAGCCTAACTCCTCTACTAAATGAAGGGCACGTTTCATTGCCATAACAGTTGTGTATTCGTAAACACCCTTTGCATACATTGCGCTGGAATCAGAGGACTGTCCCAGTGCCCTGGAGCTTTTACGGATGTTGTCGCGGGCAAATTTTGCAGCCTCGAACATCACTTCTTTTGTGGTGTCCTGAATCTCAGAATTTAAGCCACCCATAATACCTGCCAGTGCAACCGGTTTTTTACCGTCACAGATGACAAGATTTGAATTATTTAATTCAAATTCTTTTTCGTCTAATGTTGTGATCTTCTCGCCATCATCTGCACGTCTGACATTAATCTCGTCACCCTCTAAATATGCATAGTCGAATGCATGCATCGGCTGACCTAACTCTTTTAGGACGTAGTTTGTGATATCTACGATATTGGAGATACCACCGATTCCGACTAATGCCAGTCTTCTTCTCATCCATGCAGGAGATTCCTTGATTTCAACATCATGAACATAGTGAGCGATATATCTCGGGCAGAGATCTTTCGCAGAAACAGTTACATGGAAATCCTTCTTTACATCTGTCTCTGTGAAATCAAGTGCAGGCTCTTTGCATTCTTTTCCGAGAACGGCTGCTACTTCTCTTGCGATACCGTAAATACTCTGGCAGTCCGGGCGGTTTGCGGTGATCGCAATGTCAAAAATCCAGTCATCCATTCCAAGGATCGGTTTTACGTCTGCTCCAACTCTGGCATCTTCCGGTAACACAAGTAATCCGTTGTATCCTGCGCCCGGATATAAATCTTCGTTTAATCCAAGCTCTGTTCCGGAGCAAAGCATACCAAAGGATTCATATCCACGGAGTTTGCCTTTTTTAATTGTCATCACACCTTCGATCGTGACATGGTCTTTTGCAGTTGCATAAACTGTTGCGCCTACGAGTGCGAGCGGGAATTTGCCGCCTGCATGTACATTGTCTGCTCCACAGCAGATCTGGAATGTTCCGTGCTCACCGGCATTTACCTGACATAAGCTTAAGTGTGTGTCAGGAATTGGTTCGCATGTCTCAACCAGACCTACAACAACGCCGCTTACATCTTTTCCAACTTCAATCAGTTCCTCAACTTCAAATCCACAGGAAAAAAGTTTTTCCTCTAACTCCTTTGGAGTAACATCTATATCTACATAATCTTTTAACCAGCTTAATGGTGCTAACATGATAAGTCTCCTTTTCTTTTCTCTTTATCTGTTTGTCTTAGTCATCGATCTGTTTTAATACACGCATATCGGACTCAAACAGTAATTTGATGTTGTTGATACCATATTTTAACATTGCGATACGCTCAATACCGATACCGAATGCAAAGCCACTGTACTCATTGGTATCAATTCCACAACCCTCTAAAACTTTATTGTTAACAACACCTGCTCCTAATACTTCGATCCATCCTGTACCTTTGCAGAGTTTGCATCCGCATCCGCCACACTGGAAACAGCTTACATCAACTTCTACGGAAGGCTCTGTGAATGGGAAGTAGGATGGACGAAGACGTGTGGTCGTCTCTTTTCCGAAAATCTTCTTTACAAGTTCATCTAACATTCCCTTTAAGTCGCAAAGTGTAATTCCCTTATCTACCACAAGACCTTCCATCTGTGTAAACATCGGGGAATGTGTTGCATCATCATCGGAACGGAATACCTTACCAGGGGAAATAATCTTGATTGGTGGTTTCTTTGCTTCCATAACATGTATCTGTCCTGCAGATGTCTGGGTACGGAGCAGGAATTCCGGTGAGAGGTAGAAAGTATCCTGCATGTCTCTTGCCGGATGATCCTGAGGTGTATTCAAAGCTGTGAAGTTATAGTAATCTGTCTCAATCTCTGTTCCCTCATAAACTTCAAATCCCATAGAGGCAAAAATATCAATGAGCTGGTTACGGACCTGTGTCACCGGGTGCAGATTTCCTTTTTCATGCTTCACTGCCGGCATCGTAACATCGATTTTCTCTGCTTCATATCTTTTCTTTAAGGCATCTGCCTCTAATTTTTTCATTTTCTCTTCGAGAATTGTCTCGATTGCAGAACGTGTATCGTTTACCCACTGTCCTACTTTTGGTCTGTCTTCAGGTGCTACATCTTTCATTCCTTTTAATACTGCTGTAAGTTCACCTTTTTTGCCAAGCACTGCCTGTCTGACTTCGTTCAGACGCTCTAATCCGTCAGATCCCTCGATCTCTGCAATTGCTTTCTCTCTGATCTGCTGCAATTTGTCTTTCATTTTCATTTCTCCTTTTTCATAAACAACTTCTAGGCGTTTGCGAAACTCCTCATACTCTTCTTTCAATTGTTCAAAATTAACAAAAACATTCAAGACACGCTCTCGCTACGTGTCGCTCGCAGCGGTACTAAGAAGTCAGGCACGATTCGCATCGCACCAGCCTTCTAAGTACCGGCGGCTCCCCAGTGTCTTTCATGTCTTTTGTCAATTTTTTACAATTCAATTTAGGTTTTCATGAGTTTCGCAATTGTCCCAAAGCATCTTTTAGAACATAAAAAAGGAACCATCCTCCCTTAGTAGGGACGAATGATTCCGCGGTACCACCCTGATTCTTCTCTTCTTTATCCGAAGAAAAGCACTTTGTAGATACGTAACGTGTATCAGGCGTCATCTGCTATTTACAAGATCTCCTGCGTTCACAAATGCGGCTCCTGTGGGAAATTCGATTCCTATCTTACCTTAAGCAGGCTTTCAGCCGGTGACCTGCTCTCTCTTTAAAAAGTATAGTGCTCTACTGACACATTCACAGCCTTTTCCTATTTCTGATGCCCATGATCAGCATCAAATTCAATTGCTATTCTATCACAGGTTTTTCTAAAACTCAACCCCTTTTTTTCTTTGTCCGGTCACGCTTAAGCCATTTGCGGAAACTTTCATTGAAGATCACGTTCACTTCTGCACTCATCATCATAATATACATGCAAAAATACAGCCAGAGCATGATCAGTGCGATCGTTGTCAGACTTCCATACATGGAAAAGCCATTGAAATAATCCACATAAATGGACAATGCAAACGAGAACACATACCAAGCCACTGCGCAGATCGCAGCCCCCGGGATCTGGCTTTTAAACGTCAGTTTTTTGTTTGGCAGCATAGTAAAAATAATATCAAAAAATACAAATAAAATACCAAAAAGCACAAAGCCACGAAATTTCACGATCAGATCCGTGATACTCTGCAGCAATGGAATATACTCTACTGCAAGGTCATGCAGCGTATTTCCGAATACCAATACTACAAGTGTAAATACAACTGCAAACAAAAACACGATCGTATAGACGATTGCCCAGAGTCTTAGCACAAACCAGTTGCGGTTTTCCTCAAGGTCATTGACCGAATTCAGTCCATCGGTCATATACTGGATTCCCTTGGCAGCAGACCAGATTGCCACGATCGCCGTTATGGAGATGATTCCAACTGAACGGTTATATACTTCATCTGTAATTGAGATCAGAAATGCTGAAACGTAATCCGGCAATGCCGTCTGATACAATTTTAACAAAGTCCCCTCTGTGATCGGTGTGTATTGAAGAAGGGAAGAAAACACCATCAAAAATGGGATTGTCGATAATATAATAAAAAATGCTGACTGGGCAGAATATGCATTAATCTTATCCCGCTTACATTTATCAAAAAAAGATTTTCCGTTTCCGATAATCTTCCAGATCAATTTTCTTTCCTCCATTGTTACTGTAGTTTATAATAAGTAAATTTGTGTTTGCTCCGCACTTCATCTTCCTGATACGCAGATCATTTTTCTGCCAGACTGGTGATTGAGATATCTTTATAGAAGAAATTCAAAATATCTTTATAAGTCATCCCGGTTTTCGCCAGACCATTGGCACCATTCTGGCTCATGCCAAGTCCGTGACCATAACCTCCGCCATACAGAGTGTAAACATTATCTGCCTCTTTTACGAGACTGACCGCTGCACATGGCAGGATCGTCCCTCCGGTGCTCTCACTTCCATCCTGATACGTAATGTTTGCCACACCAAGTCCTAGTACTTTACGAATATTATACTCGGAAAAAACTTTTACCATACCATGTTCATAGGAAAGCCGTAACGTCAGGATGGAACCTGACGCACTCCGTTTCTCCACTTCGATGCCTTTCAGCTTTCCAAAATCTGCCATGGAATCCGTCTCATTTTTACCATCAGATTCATAATATATCACGTTCCTTGGAGAAATGGAATGCCTGTTTTCCAAAATCTGCCGGATTTCGGCTTCTTTTCCGTTAAAATCCGCCTGTGCACTCCAGCGATAATACTTGATCTCACTGTCAAATCCTGTCTGTGGTTTCCGGATATAATCAAAAAATGTTTTCTCATCTGACAGATCAATATCTGTCTCCGGCGTATTTAAGCATACTTTTTTCAGGTACCCATAGTTTTCCCTCTCTTCCGGATTCCATACCTCTGCGGTGTCCGTGTAACCCATAGACGTCGAGAAATAATATGCTTCGATCACTTCGTCCGCATAAGTCATTACCTCATGTTTTGTCTCCTCCACCGCCTGTCTGGATGCCTCGCCCGCCTCTACTTTATTATAAACCTGATAGGACGTACTGTCGTTGATATGCGCTCCGAAAGCCGCCAGATCTGCCCTCATAAGCTGAATATAGGCATAGCTTCTCGCACAGACTGCCTGCGCCTTTAATGCCTCTTTTTCATAGGTAGATGGCATCTCACTTGGAACCACTGCAGTAAGATAAGTTTCAAACGGAACACTGTTCACAACGGTGTAGCCCTCCTCGTAACGGCGCACCTCCACACTGCCGGAATATCCGTTTGAGATGGTATTTCCCGCTTCATCACACAGAAAAATCTTTCCATTTTCCGTTGCAGGCTGAATGGAAAATGTATCATCACGTTCTGTAAACCACGTACTTACATCAAGCAGCGTTCCCGCCGCATAGTCCGACACAGTTTCACCAAACTTAATACTTGCATCCACATCTGCTTTCAGATAAACTGCGGAGCGGAATTTTCCACCATCGTCTGCCAGTAACAGAACCCGGATATTTTCGATTACTGCCGGTGTCCTGATCAAAATTGCACAGACTTCTTCTTCCCCGATCACATAGGATACTTCCATGTTTCCGAGAACCACTTTCGAAATCGAACTCTCCGTGACATCTTCCCCTTCTAAAAGTTCATAAACCGGGATCTTCCCGGTATGGGAGATTCTTCCATAGCCTTCAATCTCTATCGTATTTTCATCATAGGACAATAATTTTCCACCGATCTCCTGTTCTTTTTTTCGCACGATCTGGAGCTTTCCATTTGAAAAAACAAGATCCGCCACGCCTTCTGTCACATCTTTTTCCGATGCATCCATTGTAATCTCATATTCTGCACCACCGGATAAAAAAGTAAGTGTTCCATCTTCGACAGCCTTGATATAAGTATTATATACTTCTGCTTCCTCTTCACTGATTCCCGCAATTCCAACACATTTACCATCTAGCAAATACAATCGGTAATTATCCCATGCTGTGAGAAAATGTTGTCCAAACTTTGATGGATAATCCCCCTCATTTGTGACCAGAATGCATCCGCTGTCCGATTCAATCACATCCATCAGCAACAGATCCTGTGTTGTAACTGTTTTTTCATCATCGAGATAAGCAAGGATTTCTGTATAAACAGCGTTCCACTCTCCGCGGTCTAGCGCAGCGTTCTCACTTTTCTCTGGAAGTTGTATGTAATCCTTTAATCCAAGAAACTCTAAAATTTCGCTGGCAGCCTTTTTTGTCAGATACTCCTGTTTCTGTAACAATATCTGCTCCCAGTCCATCTCCTTATATATAGAAAAAGACAGTTCATCCTGCACCTCTTCTACTGGAACATAATGCTCTGAATAAACGTCTTTATGATACCCTTTTTTCGTTCCTGCCAATAGCATGCCGCACAATATGAGTAACAAAATGACAAGCAGTCCGATTTTTCTTTTCAAACGCACTTTCCCCCTCACGCACTACCTAAAAAGAAGCTGCTTTCTAAGAAAGCAGCTTCTCGCTTTTGTATCTTCTGTTTTATTCTCGTGTGTATCTTCTATCTTCATTGGTACTTTTATGATTCTTTTGTGTCTCAAAAATGCTTTTGTACTTTCGGAATCTTTTGTACCTCACTACGGATCTTCTGTGTCTTGTAAACGCTTTTGTGTCTTCAAAACTTCTTCTGTACTTTATAAATTCTTTCGTACATTCTATCTTTTGTAATACCCAAAATGCCGTTTCCTACAATTTTGACTCCTAGCCAACGCTAGGTGGGTAACCTCAATCAAGCTTTTGCCTTCCCCCGCCGCCGTAGCGAATTACTGAGGCCTGGCATCCAATTGAAAATGTTGGAATCCCATTTAAAGTAAATGTAGGTTCAAAATAGTAGGGTGTCGCACATCCCAGGCTGTTTTTTGATAGTCTTATTATACTTTAATGTTCCCTGATTCACAAGCAAAAATTAATGCCGGAACGTAAAAAATACTACCAAAATTACTACTTTTTTCTTGTAGTTTTATCCATTGACAAAATGGCAAAAACATGTTCCACCTAGTAAACTCTGGCTTTTTCTATATCGTCCTTTGTGAATGCACCCGGAAACAATTCCCCAAGCGTATACTCCCGATATTCTCCATTCTTTTTGGAAACAAAAATTCGAAACGTATCCGGCTCGCAGAATTCTGCCATGACCTGTCTGCACACACCGCACGGATACAGATAATCGTCTCCATCTCCATTGATCGCAATTGCTGCAAACTCACGCTCTCCCTCATAGACTGCCTTAAAAAATGCTGTACGCTCCGCACAGTTTGTCGGAGAATATCCTGCGTTTTCAATATTGCATCCCTGATAAACCTTACCGCTTTTTGTTAGAAGTGCCGCTCCAACCCGGAAATGGGAATATGGAGCATACGCATGCTCCTTTGCTTCCATAGCTGCTTTTATCAATTCTTCTGTTTCCATCCTGTCAAACTCCTGCTTTTCATTTTTATACTGTATTTTCCAACAAACGACATATTATTTACATTTTTTATTGTAATCTAATATCTCCCGAAAGTATAGGAATAATTAAGAAGTTTTCATGTTTATATGTAAACTTTTTCTAAAATTTTTTTAAATTTTTTTAAATTCGGAACAATTTTCTTGTATTAATTTTAGTACATATGCTATTATAAGTTAACGTGATAAATTGAAGGAGGGCTTTGAATGACAAAAAATAATCCATTTTGCGAGATAACACCGGAGTTAGAGCATCTGTCTGAGTTAAGTGCCAAATGTTCTGTCATTGATCCGGAATTATATAGCAAATACGACGTAAAACGCGGGCTGCGAGACATAAACGGTAAAGGTGTGCTCGTCGGACTGACCGAGATTTCTGATGTATGTTCGACCAGGATCGTAGACGGGGTTTCCCAGCCGGCAGACGGCGAACTCTATTACCGCGGCTATAATGTAAAAGATATCATCGCCGGAATTGACGAGAAAAGCCATTTCGGATTTGAGGAATGTACCTATCTTCTTCTGTTTGGCAGTCTTCCAACAAAAGACGAATTAAAAGAATTCACGAACATGCTGAGCAAATACCGCACACTGCCTACCAGTTTTGTACGCGACATCATCATGAAAGCGCCGAGCAGGGATATGATGAACACCCTTGCGCGGAGTGTGTTGACACTTTACTCCTACGATGACAGGGCGGATGATATTTCTCTTCCAAATGTATTGAGACAATGTCTTCAGTTGATCAGTTTATTCCCATTACTTTCTGTTTACGGTTATCAGGCATATAAGCATTATCACGATGGTGCCAGCTTATTTATCCATCCTCCGAAAGAAGAATATTCTACAGCAGAAAACATTTTACATATTCTCCGCGCTGACAGTAAATTTTCACCACTGGAAGCCAAATTATTAGATACTGCCCTGATCCTGCATATGGAGCATGGTGGTGGTAACAACTCGACGTTCACCACACATCTGGTATCTTCCTCCGGAACCGATACCTATTCTGCGATCGCAGCCTCTTTAGGTTCCTTAAAAGGGCCAAAACACGGCGGAGCCAATATTAAAGTTGTAAAAATGTTTGATGATATGAAAAAGCAGGTTAAGGACTGGTCAAACGAGGATGAGATCGCCGACTATCTGACAAAATTATTGCATAAAGAAGCGTTCGACCGCGCCGGTCTGATCTATGGTATGGGACATGCAGTCTACTCGCTTTCCGATCCTCGAGCTGTTATTTTCCGTTCTTTCGTAGAAAAGCTCTCCGAAGAAAAGGGATATGAAAAAGAATTCAATCTCTATGCAACGGTTGAGCGGCTTGCCCCTGAGATCATTGCAAAAGAACGCAAGATCTACAAGGGTGTCAGTCCAAACGTTGACTTTTACAGTGGATTTGCCTACAGTATGTTAGGACTCCCGGTAGAACTTTACACACCGATTTTTGCCATTGCACGAATCTCCGGCTGGAGTGCACACCGTCTTGAGGAAGTGGCACACAGCGGCAAGATCATGCGTCCTGCATACAAGAATGTTGGCGAACGAAAAACTTATGTTCCTATGGAGGAACGTTAAAATAAGAAAACAGTTGCCACTGGGAACACACCGGATATTACCGGTTCCGGTCTGTTTCCATGACAACTGTTTTTTATGTAACTCATATTATAAATGTAAAAACTTTTCTCTCGCTTTCGCCAATGAATTCTGAAACCAGATGAAAGCTGCAAGGAAAATGATCACTTCCAGGATACTTGCTTTTCCAATCGGCATAACGGTCTCATTTAAGACTCCAAGAAAACCAACGATCAACACCAGCGCACCAAACAACATCTCCCGCCAATACAAAAATTCAATGAATCCCTTTGTATCTTTCACTTTTTTTAACTCTTCCTGTGCCAGCACCATGGAATTAATCCTGCCACTCTTCTTCATATGAAGCGCTGACCCTATCATATAGGCACCAAACAATGCAACCACAGCATCAAATACAAGCATTACATCCATCTTATTTTACCCTTTCCATTTCTGATCTTACATAATTTTACAAAGATGTACTCATTATAATCTCTCCAACCTTAAGTTTCAAGGACAAAATCTATTCCTATTTTGCATTTTTTCGGGAAAAAACAACATTATTTTTGCATATTACAATTGCATGCGAATTTTTTTTAGTGTAAAATAGGTTCTATAAACAAATTAGGAAAAGGGGATTTACTATGAGACTGGACAATGCAAAAATTCTTATTAGTGATGATTCCATACTTGCACGAAAGCAGTTAAAAGATTTTATTTCAAAATATGGTACACCAACTTTTTTCGAGGCATCCAACGGACAGGATGCAATTGATATCTATAAAAAGGAAAAGCCTGATTTATCGTTTCTTGATATCGTTATGCCAGTAAAAGATGGCAATGCAGCAATCCGTGAAATTATTGATTTCGACAAAGACGCAGAGATCATTATCGTTTCTTCTGTCGGAACACAGTCACAGCTGCGTTCCGCCATTGAAGCCGGTGCAAAGGATTTTATCCAGAAGCCTTTAAATCCAGAGCAGCTGCACAGCATCCTTACCTCAAGATTTGAAGGGAGATAAAATATGTACGCACAGTTTTTTGGAACATTTTTATTATCTCACAATGTAGTGACAAAAGATCAGCTGCTCAGTGCCCTTGGCAAAAAATCCTCCCAGCATATGAAGCTTGGCACTCTCGCCATTATGAAGGGATATATGACTGCAAATGAAGTAGATAATGTCATCATTTCACAGACACATAATGATTGTCGGTTTGGCGATCTGGCTGTCCGCGAGGGATATCTGACGCAGGAACAGGTCGATGAACTTGTCAAGACACAGTATCCTGATTTTCTGTTATTAGGACAGACACTTGTAGATGAAGGTTATATTACGAATACGCAGCTGGAAACACTGATCGTTGATTATGAATCCGAAAATGAATTAACGGATTTAGATTACAGCAACGAAAAACAGGATGATCTTGACCGGATTCTTGCAAATTTCTTCCATACAACTGATGTAGCTGTAGACGAATACAATGCTTCCTATATGCGATTGCTGTTCAATGATCTGACGCGTTTTATCGGGGATGATTTCACTCCGCTGTGTTTTAACCCATGCAAAGAGTATCCTGTAAATTACTGTGTTTCGCAGACGATCCATGGCGATTTATCCGCTAAAGTTTATCTGGATATGCCTGAGACAACCTGTATCAGCTTTGCATCCAGATACGTAAATGAGGAATTTACAGAGTTTGATGAATACGTTCAGGCTTCTCTGGAAGATTTCTTAAATCTTCATAACGGATTATATAATGTGAATATTTCAAATACACTCGGAAAAGAATTAACATTAGAGGCTCCTGAAGTTGTCTCTGACGAATTGATTGAATTGTCCAGTTCATCTTATTTACTTCAGGTCATGTATCCGTTTGGTGTTGTTAATTTCATTTTTGAATTGAAGAAATAATAATGGAATTGTATCAATAAAAAATCAATTTTCAGGTCACAAAAATAAGGCTGCTGATAGTTTTATCAGACAGCCTTATTTTTTCTATTATCGTTTTAATAAGATACAAATGCTAAAAATCTGCACGATCATTTCACGTTCAAAAATTCTTTTACAACCTTTGGCATCTCATCCACTTCACATACGGTCTTATGTCTTACCTCTGCGGTACGGATCTCTTCGATGGCATTTGGAATCTTAACATTTCCAATTTTGCTCAGTTCGTCGACAAGTTCAAAATCTGTCATTGCATCATACTTCTTATCAATCGCATCCATCACGCTTCTTGTAAACTTGAACGGACTTGCAGTAGATGCGATCACGGTCTTGGTGTACGTCACTTTTCCCTTTATCACCCGCAAGCCTTCCTTCTGCGGGCGCACCCTCATCGAGGGCCACAACACCGAACTGCTGCACCGGTATGTGCTGGCCATGGCGCTGGAGCTCAAGGCCAACGCCGCCGACCTGGCCGACTGCGAGGTGCAGGCTATCCGTCTGGGCGGCGGTTCTGCCTCCATCATCAATGGCAGTGATCTGGACCACCTGCTGCGGCTCATCCGCAGCTGCTATCATGTGGCAGAGAACGCCCCGGTGACCATGCGCACCTGCCCGGCGGACATCAACGGCGCCAACATGCCCTTCTATAACCGCTCCCACTTCACCCGCTACGATCTGGAGTTGTACTCGCTGGAGCCGCTGGATTTCTGCACGCTGGACACCCTCAACTATTCCGAGCAGATGCCCTACATCACCCACGGTTTCCTGCGGGCCGACCGCCGCGACAGCATGGGCTTTGTGCTGCTGTACGGCAAAAAGACGGTGTCCCGCTGGGGCTTCCGCCACTCGGTGCTGGAGGTGACGCGCCGGCCGGTGCGTCATGTGCTGCTGCAGCGCTGCGCCGGAGCGGATATGCTGGACGACGCGGCAGCCCAGGCCCAGCTGGACGAGGCAGCCCAGCTGCTTACCGAGGCGGGCTTTGTGCAGTACCTGCCCCGGCGTTGGGCAAAGCCCGGCTGTGAGGACAAATTCTGGCAGGGCGCGGCCAACGGTATGGATGTGCTGGCCTTCGGCCTGTCGGCCTACACCCGGCTGGACGGCATGATCACCACCAATACCTCCGACCTGAACACCTATCTGGCCCACAGCGCAGACTACGAACAGATCACCGTGTCCACGGTGCCGGTGCAGACGGCAGAATGAACAAAGGCAGCCCTTCCCGTGCGGAGGGGCTGCCTTTGTTTTTGATTCGCGGATCCTGTCTGGATAAAATGTGCAGGGGCCCTTACGGTTTCTGCCGTGCGGCGATCTGGCTGGCCGTGGGGGGCGTGTCGCCCTGCGCGGCCTTTTCCAGCGCACCGATGCGGCGGTCCAGATCGCGGATGCGCTGGGCCACCACATCCGGCAGATCCTGCTGGTCCAGGTCGTCAGCCGGGATCACGGCCTTGTTGTTGATGCGCACCACCTCGGCGGGCACGCCCACGGCCGTGCAGTTGGCGGGCAGGTTGCACAGCACCACGCTGCCCGCGCCGATGCGGGCGTTGTCGCCGATGTACACCGGGCCCAGCACCTTGGTGCCCGCGCCGATGAGCACGTTGTTGCCCAGGGTGGGGTGGCGCTTGCCGGTGTCCTTGCCGGTGCCGCCCAGGGTAACGCCCTGATACAGCGTGCAGTTGTCGCCGATCTCCGCCGTTTCTCCGATAACGACCCCGCTTCCGTGGTCGATAAACAGTCCCTTTCCTATCTTCGCGCCGGGGTGGATCTCAATTCCGGTGAGGAATTTCGCGCCCTGGCTTATCACCCTCGCGCCGAGGACATGACCGTGCGTATGCAGTATATGCGCCACGCGGTATGCAAGCACCGCATGAAACCCCGAATAAAGCAGCGCAACCTCAAGCCCGCTTGTCGCCGCGGGGTCGCGCTCCTTTATCGAGGCAAGCTCTTCCTTAATGCTTCTGTATGTCCTCAAAGCAAGTATTTCCGCTCTGTTCATATGATTTTTCTCCGGTTAAAGTCGGGCGGTATTTCCCGTCCGTTCCTTAAATTATAATATATTTTATGCGATTTGTAAAGAGCCGACACGCTTTTTTCGCTTCATTGAAAGAAAAAACTTGAATTTTGC
>OGNQ01001233.1_pt1 | contig 18960 bp, 10 predicted proteins | sample 1573481 | NCBI WGS metagenome assembly OGNQ01 (sample SAMEA2581920, study PRJEB24529) | metagenome | biome: Human gut stool | place: China | collected 2011 | reverse complement strand
TCTTATTCAGAGTATAGTTATTCCCATCCTCCGCTTACTTGTCTATGTATGATGCGACAAAATAGACAATCGAAATGACCGTATAAAGGAAACACCGCAAGAAAATCCAAAGCAAAGTCTTTACCCAACCATTCGACAACCAAACTCCTTCATTCCTTGACATCATATTAGACATATCATAGAAATGGCGAGTAAGTATTTCCTTATTCGCCTTTCAGTGGTCTTCAAGAAGTTTGGACTCATCGCCAATGAGTTTCTTTCCCGACTTCGTCATTGCGTACCATAAAATCTCCATCGAAAAGTTTAGCTATTTTATGACGCCTTGCCATCAGCATAGTTTGTGTATAAGCTCCTTGTTCAGCGACAGTATGCTTTTCCCTCCATCGCCTATTCCGCATGGGTTTCACGGAAAGGCGCTACACGTCTAATCGCATACGGGGAGATCGAGGATGTGGCGCACAACGTCGGTGGCTTCGCGCACGGTCTTGATGCCGTCGATGCGCATCGACCTGCGGTTGTTGCGCTCATTGAGGTTGGCTATGCGCACATTCTGCTGCAGATAAGTCAGGATGCGTCCGAATGCCGGCGACTGATAGTAGGCCGCATTTTCCGACGAAACGAAAAACATTGTCATGTGCCCCTGCTTCAACACGATTTTCTCAATGCCGAGACGGCGGGCAAGCCTGCGCAACGTGACCACAAGAATCAACTCGCGCGCTTGGTCGGGAATCGCTCCGAAACGGTCTTCAAGCCGCTTGCAGAAGGCGTCGACATCCTCCTGCCGCTCCATGTTGTCGAGTTCCTGGTACAGGAGTATGCGCTCGCTCTCCTGAGGCACGTAGGATGCCGGAAAGAGGATTTCGAGGTCGCTCTCGATGGTGCAGTCGTTGGCATATTCGGTGTTGGCGGAGTCTTGATGCTCGTCGGCGAAGGTGTCGGCAAATTCCTCTGTCTTCAATTCAAGCACCGCTTCTTTGAGAATTTTCTGATACGTCTCATAGCCGAGGTCGGCGATAAAGCCGCTCTGCTCTGCGCCGAGCAGGTTTCCGGCGCCGCGGATGTCGAGGTCCTGCATGGCGATATGTATGCCGCTGCCGAGGTCGGAGAAGCTCTCGATAGCTTGCAGACGGCGACGCGCCACCGGTGTGAGCGCGGCTTCAGGCGGCACAAGCAGATAGCAGAACGCCTTGCGGTTGCTGCGCCCCACCCGTCCACGCAACTGATGCAGTTCCGACAAACCGAAATTCTGCGCATTGTTGATTATGATGGTGTTGACATTCGGCATATCGATGCCGCTTTCAATGATTGTGGTGGCAAGCAGCACGTCGTACTGATGCGCGGCGAAGTCGATGATTGTCTGCTCCAGCTTGTCGGACGCCATCTGCCCATGCCCCACCACCGTGCGGGCGTCGGGCACCAGACGGCGCACCCGGCTCTCAAGGTCGAACAGCTGCTCGATGCGGTTGTTTACAATAAACACCTGTCCGCCACGCGCCAGCTCAAAATTGATTGCCTCGCGCAGTATTTCGTCATCGAGGGCAGTGACATTGGTTATAATCGGATAGCGGTTGCGCGGCGGCGTGTTGATGGCACTGAGGTCGCGCGCGCCCATCAATGAGAACTGCAGCGTGCGCGGAATCGGCGTAGCCGACATTGTGAGCGTGTCCACGTTCACCTTCAGCTGTTTCAGTTTTTCCTTCACGCCGACGCCGAATTTCTGTTCCTCATCAACCACGAGCAGCCCCAAGTCTTTGAACTGCACCGTCTTTCCGATAAGTTTGTGAGTGCCTATGATTATATCTATTTTGCCTTCCTTCAATTCCTCAAGGATGCGCTTCACGTCTTTCGGCTTACGCGCACGGCTGAGATAGTCGACACGCACGGGAAAGTCCTTCAAGCGTTCTGAGAACGTGGTGAAATGCTGATAAGCCAGCACCGTGGTGGGCACAAGCACAGCGGTCTGCTTGCCGTCGGTGGCAGCCTTAAACGCAGCGCGTATCGCCACTTCCGTCTTGCCGAATCCCACATCGCCACACACCAGGCGGTCCATCGGGCGTTCGCTCTCCATGTCGGCCTTCACCGCCTCCGTCGCCTTCAGCTGGTCGGGCGTGTCCTCATAGATAAACGAGGCCTCAAGCTCATGCTGCAGATATCCGTCGGGCGAATATGCGAATCCCTTCTCCTTGCGGCGTGCGGCATAAAGCTGGATAAGGTCGCGCGCGATGTCTTTGAGTTTCGACTTCGTGCGCTCCTTCACCCTGTTCCACGCCCCCGACCCAAGTTTGTTGAGCTTCGGAGGCACACCCTCCTTGCCGCGGTATTTTGCCAGTTTGTGGAGCGAATGAATCGACACAAAAATCTTATCATCGTTGAGATACGTGAGTTTTATCATCTCCTGCATCTTTCCGTTGACGGCAGTGCGCACCAACCCGCCAAAGCGTCCCACTCCGTGGTCGACATGCACAATAAAGTCGCCCACCTCTATCTGCGACAACTCCTTCAGCGACAGCGCCAACTTGCCCGAACGCACACGGTCGCTCTTGAGCGTGTACTTATGGAAGCGTTCAAAAATCTGATGGTCGGTAAACGCACAGATTTTGCGCTCGTTGTCGACAAATCCCTCATGAAGCGTGCGCAGCACCGGCGTGAAGCGGATATCGTCCTTTCGGTCGTCGAAGATAGAGCGCAGACGTTCAAACTGAGGCTCGCTGTCGGAAAGTATGTATATTTTGTAGCCGTCCGACTCAAACTGACGGAACGTAGAACTGATGATGTCGAAATTTTTGTGGAACACGCCTTGCAACGATGTGTCAAAAGTCAAAGCGGCATCGTAGTCGCCACGGTTGTTAACCGCATAGTCGGCATATCGATGGCTGTCGATGTCGCAGCAGAACTGCTCAGCGTCGACAACATTGTCCATAGCATGCTTGTCGCCCTCATCGGCTATCAACGCACTCTCCGACAACGTTTCCTCCGCCACGGCACGCACACGCTGCCGCAACCATTCGCGGTCGTGAATCAGCAACACCGTGTCGGCTCCTGCAAACCGCAACAACGACTCGCCGCCTGCTCCGGTAGACAAATTATTGACCACCGTAATCTCATCGACCGACCGCTCCGACAATTGCGTTTCTATATTGAACGTGCGAATACTTTCGATGTCATCGCCAAAAAAGTCGATACGGTAGGGCTGCTCATTGGTGAATGAAAAAATATCAAGGATGGAGCCGCGCACGGCAAACTGCCCCGGCTCGTACACGTAATCGACCGTCACAAAGCCAAAGTCGCGCAGACGCTGCGCCGTCGCCGTCAAGTCGGCTGTGCCGCCACGACGGAACGACAATGTGCTGTCGATCAATTGCTGACGCATAGCCACCTTTTCAGCAAGCGCCTCAGGATATGTGACCACAACGCGCAACTGAGGGTCGTCCCATCGGCTAAGCACCTCCGCACGCAGAATCTGCGACGGAGCGTCCTCCTGACCATATTTGATGTCGCGTTTATAGCCCGACGGGAAAAGCAAAGCCGCCTGTTCACCTAAAATCTGGCACAGGTCGTTATATAGATAGCCCGCCTCATCCATATCGTTGGCAACTGCAAGATAAGGTTGCTTCAATCGAGGCAACTGCGAGAACACGACTGAAGGAGCCGAACCGACAAGCCCGTCGAGTTTAATCCTCCTTATCTTCTTATCTTTAAAGCATTTACCCAATGCCGCAACGCGGGCTGCCGGCATCAGCAGTCCGCAAAGTTCGGATATTTCCATATCTCAATATTTTTCAAGGACAAAGATAGTGCAAGGTAAGAGAAGAGCAAAACAAATTTATTTGATTTTGCTCTTCCGAACCGCAGCCTATATTATCAAATATTGCTGTCCGGTAAAACTTCCGTAACATCAGTACCTGTCTAATTTCTCCATAATTGGAAATATACCACCAAAAGATGAGTTTTTCGGATTTTTATTCATACTTTTGCCATGCCTGATGAGGTTTTGTTTAATTATTTTTGCAACACTAAGTTAAGTGAATCCTCTGGTACAGCAAAATCCTGGGTAAGTTTTTATTGCTCAAGATGTTATAAAAGTTAGAATTTATAGAGTTGCGGAATTAAGGTTCAAGAACGCAGCCCTCGACCCTTTCAAAGACGGCAACGGGACGGTCGCCGAGATTGCAACATCCGATGCAGCCGAATGGTTCGACCTGCAAGGCAGGAAAGTCAACAACCCAGAAAAAGGCATTTACATCCGCAAGCAAGGCGCCGACACACAGAAGGTAGTGCTCCGCTAAGGAGCATCAGATGCTTCGTCTGCGCCATGAGCCTCGGCGCATGTACGCCCCGCAAAAGGCAAACATCAGCGACCCGTAGACAATCTCCGCCGTCCATGCCCACATCACGTCGACACGCATGATGTAGACAACCCATGTGTTATATATCATATAGAACACCAGCGCAGCCATCTCAAGCCAGAATGCCATTCGAGTGTCGCCTGTGCCCGACACACTGCTGAACAGCACGTTGGCTGGCACCAGCACCGTATAGGCGGAACACATCACCCACACCGTAGGCACCGCAGCGTCGATAAGTTGCGGAATGTCGGTGTAGATGCGTATAAACATTTGAGGGAAAGCCGCCACAACCAGCAGCAACGGCACCACGCAAAGATATGCGAGCCATATATGGCGGCGTATGGCAAGCGCCACCTTGTCGGTCTGACCAGCCCCTATCATATTGCTGACAATCGAGCTTGCCGCCGAGGCAAACGCTATCACCATCATAAACGGAAGTCCGCTGATGTTGCGTGCAAGGTTGGCTATGGCAAGCGACTCCTCGCCAAGATGCTCGATATAGACAAAGAAGATAAACCACGTGGACAGCGATACGAAACTCTGCACCATCACCCACATCGACACGCTGAGGATAGAGCGCTGACGCTTGATGTCGAGCGCGGGGAAACGCGACAGACCGAAATGTCGGCAATCGATTTTCGCACGCGTATAGCAGACAAAAAACACCAGCGACACAAGTTCGGCAAGCGACGAGCCTATCGCCGCGCCGGCGATTCCGAGCGCGGGCAAGCCGCATTTGCCAAACACGAGCACATAGTTGAACACCACATTCGACAGCACCATTACAATGGAGTTGAGCGTGAGAGTCTTTGTCTGCGTCGTGCCAACATAGAACGACCTGAACATACCGCCGGCAAAGGCAAAGAAGAAGCCATAGACACGCCAATGGATATAGTCCTCCGCCTTGGCAAGAATGTTGGGCGAGGAAATCATCATCGACAGAATTTCATCGGCATACATCTGGCATACGACAAACAGCACCGCGGCAAGCGCCATCAAGAAATACAGCCCCTGGTAGAACACCTGCCCTACCTCACCGTAACGCCGTTCGCCATTGCGTCGCGCAATCAGAATCTGCGTACCCACGCAGAATCCGTGGCCAGCCATAAAGATAACCATATAGAACACTCCAGCGATAGCCGCCGCGCCAAGTTCCACCTCGCCGACACGTCCCATGAAAGCCGTGTCGGTAAGCACTATCATCTGTTCCATCAAAAGGCTTACCAAAATAGGATAAGCCACTCGCCAAATCTGTTTATAACTATAATCGACCGTTGTTGCCATAGGGCGGCAAAGTTACTACAATTCGGCGAGAATCGGACTATTCCGTTATAGAGAAATCACCCAGTCGTTCACCGGGGCTTCATTGCATACTAAAAAAGCGATGGAACGCGTAATCACATCCGCATTCCATCGCCAATCCTTTTTTTACCTATTGTCTAATTGTTCTTGTTAGCGCGCTTGCGTTCAAGCTCGTCAAGAATGATTTTTCGCATACGCATGTGGTTAGGCGTAACCTCGACATACTCGTCAGCCTTAATGTATTCAAGCGCCTCCTCGAGGCTGAACACAACCGGCGGGATGATGCGCGCCTTGTCGTCGGCACCCGACGCACGCATATTCGTAAGTTTCTTCGATTTAGTGACGTTCACCACGATATCGTTGTCCTTGGCGTTCTCGCCCACCACCTGTCCGGCATACACCTCCTCTTGCGGGAAGATGAAGAAACGTCCGCGATCCTGCAACTTGTCGATGGCATAAGCATAGGCAGTGCCCGACTCCATTGCGATGAGCGAACCGTTGGTGCGGCGTTCGATTTCGCCCTTCCACGGCTGATATTCCAAGAACTGGTGACTCATGATAGCCTCGCCAGCCGATGCCGTCAGCACGTTTGTGCGCAGACCGATGATGCCACGCGACGGGATGTGGAATTCCATCTGCAGGCGGTCGTTCTGCGTGGTCATCGACACGAGCTCGCCACGGCGGCGTGTCACCATATCAATAATTTTGCTTGAGTACTCTTCAGGCACGTTGACAGTCATCAACTCCACCGGCTCGCATTTCTGACCGTCGATTTCCTTGATGATAACCTGAGGCTGTCCCACCTGCAGCTCGTAGCCCTCGCGACGCATTGTCTCGATAAGCACAGACAAGTGGAGCACGCCACGGCCAAACACCGTCCATACGTCCTCGTGTGGCTCTTTCTTCACCCGGAGAGCGAGGTTCTTGTCGAGCTCGCGCTCCAAACGCTCGGCAATGTGGCGCGATGTCACAAACTTGCCGTCTTTTCCGAAGAATGGAGAGTCGTTGATAGTGAACACCATCGACATTGTAGGCTCGTCGATTGCGATGCGCTCCAATGGTTCAGGGTTGACCGGATCGGTCACAGTGTCGCCGATTTCAAAGCCTTCGATACCGACAAGCGCACAGATGTCGCCACTCTTCACGCTTTCCACCTTGCGGCGTCCCATACCCTCGAATGTGTGAAGCTCCTTGATGCGCTGGCGCACCACCGAGCCGTCCTTCTTGCAAAGGCCAATCTCCATGCCCTCGCGCAGTTCGCCGCGATGCACACGGCCAATTGCGATACGTCCTACATACGACGAGTAGTCGAGCGACGTGATGAGCATTTGCGGAGTGCCCTCGAGCACTTGAGGTCCTGGAATATATTTGATAATGGCGTCGAGCAACGGGATGATGTTGTCGGTCGGTTTTTTCCAATCGTCGCTCATCCAGTTCTGCTTTGCAGAGCCATAGATTGTCGGGAAGTCGAGTTGTTCTTCGGTTGCATTGAGGTTGAACATCAAGTCAAACACCATCTCGTTGACCTCGTCAGGACGGCAGTTCGGCTTGTCAACCTTATTGATTACGACAATCGGTTTCAGCCCCATCTGGATGGCTTTCTGAAGCACGAAACGCGTCTGCGGCATCGGGCCCTCGAAAGCGTCTACGAGCAGCAAGCATCCGTCAGCCATATTGAGCACGCGCTCCACCTCACCACCGAAGTCGGAGTGTCCCGGAGTGTCGATAATATTGATTTTGTAACCGTTGTAGTTGATTGAAACGTTTTTCGAGAGGATTGTGATGCCGCGCTCGCGTTCAAGGTCGTTGTTGTCGAGCATCAATTCTCCTGTGTTCTGATTGTCGCGGAAAAGGTTTCCCGCAAGCAGCATTTTGTCCACCAATGTCGTCTTTCCGTGGTCCACGTGAGCGATGATGGCAATGTTTCTGATATTCTGCATATAAACTATACCTATTTTGAGCGCAAAATTACGATATTTTTAGCATTCTCCATTATTATTGTCATATTATTTTCGCCAACAACGCCAAAAAAGATGCTTAACAACATATTTTCCACAAGCATTTCTATGATTCTTGCCAACCGCACCGCCTACAATGCGCCTACGGCATACAGCGGGATGTTGCGCATCCAATCCTGCCTACGGTATGGCGACATTGAGAATCTGACTCCCTCCAGACCCTTGTGACTGTCAACAAACGAGCGAAGCGACTTTGACCTCAAATTCTCCTCTGCCTTAACCTCTATCGGCACTATTTCGCCCTTATATTGCACAACAAAATCTATCTCCAGTCTGGAATCATCGCGGCTGTAATAATAACAATGGATGTCATTTAGACACATCAGCTGGCACAGCACATAGTTCTCCGTAAACGCACCTTTGCTTTCCGCCATTGAATTGCCTGGCATAAGCATGTCAATCGGCTCCATCTCGCCCATTGCTCCAAGGAGTCCACTGTCGACAACAAACAGCTTGAATGCATTGAAATCTTCATAAAATTTCAATGGTTTTCCAACTGTTTTCACACGCGGCACACGATAAACCAACCCGGCATCCACCAACCATTGTATTGCCAACTCGAAGTTCTTCGCCCTCGCACCGGCCTTGACAGCACCATAAACAAACTTTTTGTTCTCATGGGCGAGCTGCGTCGGAATCGACTGCCATACCATACTTATACGAGTTGCCACAGTTGGCGTCACTTGCTTTGACATATCGCTGCGATAAACAAACAAAATGTCGTTTTGCACCTGCCTCACCGCATTTACATCATTTGTGTCGATAAACGTCTTCACAGCCTCCGGCATACCTCCGACAAAATAATATTCCCGGAGTAATTTAGTAAGCCTATCGTGAAGTATGTTAATCGACGCCCAATCTTTCTTGCCAAGCAGTCCACAAACCTGCGACTCTCCCCTTGCCATCAGATATTCTTCAAACGACATTGGAAACATCTGCATAACATTAACCTTCCCCACTGGCGCCGATTCACCTTGCCGCATCGCCACGCCAAGCAACGAGCCAGCCACCACGACATGGTATTCCGGAATTTCCTCACAAAAATATTTTAACGAAGAGAGGCCTCTCGGCAACTCTTGAATTTCATCAAGAATTATCAAGGTTTCGCCAGGAACAATAGGCTGCTTCGTAATCGCACCTATTATCATCAGCACCTTTTTCATATCATAATCCTCATCAAAAAGGCTTCGCACGTCAGGGTTGTTGTCGCAGTTTACGTATGCAACATTTTTAAATTCCTTCTTGCCGAATTCTTTCAGCACATACGTCTTCCCAACCTGCCTTGCCCCTGTCAAAATCAAAGGTTTTCTGAACTGACTGTTTTTCCAATTTTTCAATTGCATCATTACCGTTCTTTCCATATCTTTCAGACATTAAGGATTATTTTTCTATATTTTAGACAATTACATTGCAAAGATACACTTTTTTACACGATCTTTTGCCTAAACACTACATTTTTCTGAGCGATCTTTTGCCTCAATACTACATTTTTCTGAGCGATCTTTTGCCTAAACACCACATTTTTCTGAGCGATCTTTTGCCTAAACACTACGAATTTTGGCGAATTTGGAGGTTTTTGCTACCTTTGGATTCCCCTTAAATTGCAAAGGTTATGAAACGATTGAATTTATCGACCAAGATGAAGGCTGCCGTGGGATATGCGGCGGTGATAGCGTTGTTTTTGGCGGCGGTGTGGCTGATTGTAGGCGTTCTCGACTCGCTGACACGCTCCGACGGTGCCGAACGCACCATCAACAACCGGCAGCGCGCCACAAACGACGTGGTGAGCCAGCTGTATCAGGCGGAGGTGATTGGACAGGCGTTGAGCGCCGGGCAGACCGACCTGTTTCAGTCTTATGTCGATGCTATGATGCTGACAGCACAGGCAGTCGATTCGCTGCGCGCCATCGTCAACGACCGCGCACAGGTGGCGAGGCTCGACTCTGTGAAAATGCTGCTCGGCAGAAAGATTGACAACATGGACACCCTGCTCGACGCAATGGAGGCAGACAACTCCGACGAACTTTACCAACAATATATCAGCGACCTCATAGCGAACCAGAACCGCGAGATAGCGGCGCCGAAAGTGCAGCATTCGCAAACGGTGCGCACAAGCGAATATGTGGTTCACAAGAAACGGAAAAACTTTTTCGGACGTCTGCGCGATGCTTTCTCAAAGGAAGACAACAATCCGCAGCACGTGAGCGAGACGGTCACGGAGCATCACACCGACACGCTCGCCAACACCATCAACCCCGCCGACACGGTGGTGAAAATGCTTTCCGGTGTGCGCAAGCGGGTCGACGGACACCGCATCGGACAAATCGCACAGCTGAAGCGGCAGACGGCGGAACTGCGCATCAACGGACAGATGCTGAGCCGCAAGGTGAGCGAGCTGCTTGCCGTGATTGTCGACGAGAGCTCGCGCACGGCAGAGACAAAGCATCTGCAAGCCGAATCGGTGCGACGCCATGCCGCCCGTGAGATTGCCGCAATAGCATTTGCCGCAGTGGTTCTGGCAATGGCGTTCCTGTTTATGATATGGCGCGACATCACCCGCAGCAACCATTACCGCCACGAGCTGGAAAAAGCCAAGAAACGCGCCGAGGACCTGCTCGACGTGCGCCAAAGGCTGATGCTCACCATCACCCACGACATCAAGGCTCCTGTCGGCTCGATAATCGGCTATGCCGATTTGCTCGACAAGACAGCCGACGGAAAGAAACGCGCGGCATACCTCGGCAATATGCAGACGTCGGCGAAACATCTGCTTGACCTTGTCAACTCGCTGCTCGACTACCACCGTCTGGACGCCGATAAGATGGACATCAACACCGCGGCGTTCGACCCGCAGCAACTGCTCAACGCCGTTGCCGACAGCTACCGTCCGGCAGCAGCCGCAAAGGGTCTGCGCCTTGAATACGACTGCGACAGCGCGCTCGACGGCTATTTCTCAGGCGATCCTTTCCGCATCCGACAGATTGTCGAGAATCTGATGTCGAATGCAATGAAATTCACCAAGGAAGGCTCTGTGTCAATGTCTGCAAAACTCGACAACGGACGGCTAAGCATCAGCGTAGCCGACACCGGATGCGGAATGACCGAAGACGAGCAGAAACGGATATTCCAGGAGTTTACCCGTCTGAAAAGCGCGCAGGGACAGGAAGGTTTCGGACTCGGACTGTCGATAACACAGAAACTCGTGGCTCTGCTCGGAGGCACGATGAGCGTGAGCAGCAAACCAGGAGAAGGCAGCCGGTTCGGCGTCGAGCTGCCGATGCCTAAAGCCGATGCCGACACAACATCTGCCAACGAACGCCCCGCGGCAAACGCCCGGTTCAGCCAGCCGTGGAGCCTGCTGCTCATCGACGACGACAATCTGCAACTGCAGCTCACGGAAGCCATGCTGCGCAATCTTGGTGCCAACGTCACCGTATGCCGGCAGCCACAGGAACTGTTTGTCAAAATCGCAGAATGCCACCACGACGCCGTGCTTACCGACATCCAGATGCCAGCCATGAACGGCTTCGACCTGCTGCGCAACCTCCGCGCCCTCGGATGCGACGAGGCAGCGTCGATTCCCGTAATAGCCGTGACCGCACGCAGCGACATGGACGTAGACTCGCTGCGTGGCGAAGGCTTTGCCGGATGTCTGCACAAGCCGTTCCGCCAGCAAGAAATTGTCGACGTGGTTGAGGCTGCCATGGCAAATAACGAGACCGACACATTCGACTTCTCCGCACTGACAGCGTTCAGCGCCGACGATGCCGACGCCTCGCGCGAGATTATGCTCACGTTTGCCGAAGAAACGCGGAAAAACATCCAGCGCATGGAGCGCGCCATAGCCGACGGCAACCTGAAAGAAATGGCTGAGACCGCCCACAAGATGCTGCCGTTGTTCACCATGATAGGCGCCAAACGCGCCGTTGCGCCACTCTCCTGCCTCAACGACAAGCGTGCAGGCGGCGATGCCGGCTCTGCCGACACAGAGATGGCACAAACCATCGTGGATGTAGCTAAAAATGTGGTAAACGAAATAGCGAAAGCTAGTCAGGATTAAAAAACTTTCAAAACGAAAGCAAAAAGTTTCATTTTGATTTTGTTATAATAAACAAGAATAGTAATTTTGCACCACTATATATAGATATGGAACAATCGGCTAAAACAAAAGAGCGTTTCTCGGAAACCAACGAAAGTTTCACTATGCTCGAGGCTATCAACGAGGCAAAGCGATGCCTTCACTGCAAGGTACCGCAATGCAGCAAGGGCTGCCCGATCAGTCAGGACATTCCCGACTGGATTCACGAACTGTCGATGGGCAATCTCGGAAACGCCATGCACATAATCAACGGCAAGAGCAACCTGCCTGCCGTGTGCGGACGCGTATGCCCTCACGAGCGTCAGTGCGAGGGGCATTGCGTGCTCGGAAAGAAGGGACGCCCTGTGGCTATAGGCAAACTGGAACGCTTCGTTGCCGACTTCGACGGCGACATGCAGCTCATCCGCGAGCGGCTGCCGCAGAAGACGCGTGGACGCGTGGCGGTGATTGGCAGCGGACCTGCCGGACTTGCCGTCGCCGGCGACCTTGCGCGAAAAGGCTTCGCGGTGGAGGTCTTCGAGATGGAGCCGGAACCGGGAGGCGTGCTGATGTTCGGCATTCCTGAATATCGACTGCCTAAAGAGGTGGTGCGCCGCGAAATCCGCAAAATCGAAGAACTCGGAGTGGTCTTCCGCTGCAACACCACCATCGGTCAGGACCTGACCGTCGACCAGATGTTCGACCGCGGCTTCGACGCCATCTTCATGGGCACAGGCACAGCCAAGCCCAAGAAACTGCAAATTCCCGGCGGACACCTGCGCGGTGTGCGCCAAGCCATATACTTCCTGCGCCGCGTGAGCCTCTACAACGAGGGCAACCTCGACCGCAACGAAGTGCCTGTGGGCAACGGCGACCGCGTCTTTGTGATAGGATGCGGCAACACGGCTATGGACGCGGCACGCTCGGCAGTGAGACTGGGCGCAGAGAAGGTGACGGTGGTCTACCACCGCACAATCAACGATATGTCGGCGCTGCGCTCCGAATACGACGAGGCGGTTTCCGAAGGAGTGGAGTTTGAATGGCAGTCGAGCATTGTCGACATCCACGACGATGCAGGCGATATAACCGACGTGGTGATTGAGTGCAACGGCGAGCGTCACGAAGAAGACGCCGACGTGGTGATAATGGCTGTCGGCTCACAGCCAGCCAGCCGTATAGTCTCCACAACGGAAGGAATCGACGTTGACGACCGCGGCTATGTGCTGACACGCGACATGCCCTACGGCATGACAACCCGCAAGGGAGTGTTTGCCGGCGGCGACGTTGTCAACCGCCCGTCAACGGTGGTGCTCGCCATGAGCGACGCCAAGAAGGTGGCAGAAGGCATAGCGCAATATGTTGACGCCATCAAACTGCTGGAAGCAATTTCATAGACATAACATATACACAGAGATTGAATTACCATAGTAGCAGACCGCCCCGGATGTCGTGACGACAACCGGGGCGGCAATTTTTCCGCAAGTCAGGATTTATTTTTTTCAGAATTTCACTTTCTTCACACCATCCACAATGTATATGCCTGCCGGCAGACTGTCCCAATCAACGTCGAGCTTCACGCCCTGCATGTTGAACGTGCCCCGGCGCGACTCAGGAATATCGGCCGTAATGTCGTGGATGCCGTCGGCATCAGGCCTGATGACAAGTTTTTCAACAGGCTTGCCTTCAAACACCAATGCCCTCATAGCGGAGTCAAACGCCGCGCCCGCCGGCTCCGTGATGTGGCAGCCGTCAAGCTGCACGTCACCGATTGCCGGAACCGCGCCCAGCACCGAGGTTATCTCCACGTCAGCCTTGCGCACCACGAGCCGCTCATCGCCGACGTCGGCATCACCAACTATACACTTCGCTCCGGCAACACCCATTTCAGCATTGATGCTCACCTTGGCGCCGTCGATGACAACAGGCGAGGCAACGGTCATAATGCCGTCGTTTTTTGCTTTGATGTTAAGCGTTCCCGGTCCCAATACGGTAAGCGCACCTATCGTGCATATACCCTTATCGCTCGATATGAAATTGTTTTCGCCAATCAGCATAATCTTCAAGTCGGGAATCATACTATTCACAGCCACATTGCCTGTTATCGTCGCGTTCCCTAAGGAGAGGGTGTTTGTCGCAGGGTCGAACGACGCCATGCCTTCCACTCCAGATATCACACTGAGGTCGCCGCAATTCTTGCCCGTCAAAGCCACGCCAGCCACATTTACACCATACGTCACAGGACCAATCACAACCTTGCCTTTCACAAACGCCCCGTCGAGAGCCACGCCACGCAGCGCGGCGTCGAATTTCGCGCCGACCGGCTCTGTGACGCCACAACCTTCGAGCACGAGAGCGTCGATATTGATTATCGCGCCATTCTCTCCCTCAACACGCACCACAGCATCACGCACCGTCAGCGAGTTATTTTGCGCATCACTGCCGCAGATACACCATTTGCTTTTGACCGTCACTTCACAGTCTTCAATAGTCAATGCGGTACCTCTTATAGACACACAATATACATCGCGGCACGATAGGTCAAGCTTGCCCGTTCCGCTGATTGTTGTAGGCTTGTCCATTACAAGCGCCCCTCCATCAGAAGTAATTCTGTTATTGCCCTCCAGCCATATCGTCAATCCTTCGCACGCACTGTTGATGATGCCCGAACCAAACAGTCTATTGTTTAGAATAGAAGCATCTTCAAGGATAAGAACCTTAGTTTTAGGATTGAACGACACTTTTCCTGTCACTCCATCTATCACACTGAGGTCCTTGCAATTACTCGATGTCACATTCACTTCGTTCACCATAATGCCATATTTTTCGTCAGGGGCAATCACCACCTTGTCCCTCACCAAAAAGCCATCGATGACAACACCCTGCGCCTTTGGGTCGAATACCGCACCATTTGGAGCACTGACGTAGCAGCCTTCAAGCACGAGTCCAGCTATTTGACTCACCGAAGCACTTTTTCCGTATGCCTCCACGTAAGCATCGCGCACGGTAACCACCTGACGACTTTCGTTTGCGACACCCATTATGCCATAGTTGCCCTCGGCATATATGCTGCAGTTATCTATCGTCACCGGCGCCCCTTGCAAATGTATGCAGTCCTGCATGTTCGACTTGAGATAGAGTTTTCCGCCACCGCTTATAGTTGTAGCCTTTTCCGCCCAGACACAAGCAAGAGCAACGCTTACGCTATTTTCACCAATCACATTAATTTTCAAATCATTGCAATCTGCCAACCACAATCTCACCGTCAATAGCCAACGACATACATCCTTTATCGAACACCGCCCCCTTAGGCTGCACAATTGCACAGTCTTCGAGAACAATTCCTCCGAAATACACAACACAACCATTTTTTGCATTTACATCAATATGGGAATTGCGCACTGTGAGCACAGCTTTTTCGCTAATGTACCCACCCGATATGCCTTTATTTTCCCCATTGATTGTTATCTCGCAATCTTCAATGGTAAGTGGAACATATATAAAAAGATTTCACACAGTACCACAAGGGAGAACACTGTCGAGGCAAAAAAAGCGGCGCCGGATTTCCCCGACGCCGCTTCAAGCATTGCGTTTCTATGTTGTTTTTATTTTATTGCCACCTTACGGCTGTCGTCGCCGTTCACCACAATGTAGTAACCGGCAGGCAACGCGATTGTAGTCAAGCCGCTGACTGTTGTGCAGCAAGCCTCGCGCGCATCGACAGTATAGACGTGGATGTCGGCCTCGTTTGCAGTTTCCACCACAAGTTTTCCATCACGGCAATAGGCATCCCATTCAGCATCCGCGCCCACAGCAGCCACCGACGACACAAACGCCGTGATTCCAATGTCATCGATGTTCAAACGTCCGCCGCTAACTTGGTTCAGGCGTATGCGCACCGGTTGCGAAGCATTGATTGTTGCCGAGCATTCAACAAGCTGGCTTTTGTCATCTACGCTGAACTCCTTCACTTTAATCCAGTTGCTTCCGTGGTCAACAGAGTAGCTGAGCTCCACAACCGGAGCTGCATCCGAGCCATAAGGAGCGGCGAAGAACGACACCTCTCCTGCGCCGTCGACCTTGTCCTCAAGCATCGTCAGCGAGCGCTCCCCTTTCTTTCCAGTGCAAAGAGCCTGCGTACCATGCACTTTATCGCCTTCACGGGCTGCGATGTCGGCATTCACAACGCTCCATTTGCAAGCCGAGCCATTATAGTTAAACGTGTTGTACGGTCCGGCGCCAGGTTTCTCAAAATCCTCAAAGAATGTCACAGGCGCGGTCACCACAGCCTTCACATTCACATCGTCGCCCTCGACGGTTGCCGTGCTGGCAGAGAGCGTGCCATCGTATGTGCCGGCGGCAGAAGCAGGTATGCGCACATAGATTTCGGCGCCTATTGTCTCAGCCGTTTTAGTGTCGACAGCGAGGCTGCTGCGCCAGTCGCTCTTGTCAGCGCTCACTTGGAAGCCCTTTGTCACACTCACATCGATTTCATTCTCCTCAACGTTTGAAGCGTAGACAGTCACCTTCACAGGAGCAGAGTCGACACCCGGAGCCGCCGACAACACGAGTCCGCCTTCCGGCAGGTCGAAACTGATTTCGCGGTCAAGGTCGGCAGTGGTCACGCTGACCAAGTTAGACTTCATGCCCTTGACGTTGCTGAGTTGATATTTATATTCTGTCAGATATTCAAGATCAGTCACGGCATATTGCTGAGCCGCAGCCTTCACCGCTTTCGGGAATCCCGGCACGAGTGTAGTGCCGTCGGCAAGATACACATTCAGCGTATAGTCGCCGCCGTTCTTGTCAACGTCGACCCAACGGGCTGTAAAGCCGTCGGCAGTCACGTTTGATGCAGAAAGAGCGGGAATGCCGTCGACAGCCTGAGCCTTCAGCGTCACTACCGACTTAGCCGAGCCGCTTGTCAGCGTAAGCGTTCCGGTGGCAGATGCCTGCACAGCCGAAGAATAGGTCAGATTTATCGATGTGCCATTGTTGGCATCTGCGGCAGCGATGCTTGCAGCCGAAGCCTTGAATCCAGCTCCAGCCACGCTGACAGCCACATTCTGCGTCAAGCCTTCCGCCTTTACGTTTACAGTATAGGTAAGCGTCGTGTTTACAGCCGTCACACCGAAGTCGACAGTCGAGCCGTTGTAAGGCGACGTAATCTTCGGGTCGACCACACCGCCCGGAGTCCATCCGATGTTCTGCTTGTCGCCCCAGATATACTCCGCGAGCTCAGGATGGTCGATAAACGGGTTTCGGTTGTTCTGATGCTTGTAGACAGCGTTGTTGCGGTCAATCTCCTTCTGGCTCACCGGGTCCTGCTCGTTCCATTTCAGGAGCAGATTTACAGCCCACGTAGTGTAGCAAGGATAGCTGTTTCCGGCAAGCATCGGACTGCTCCACGAAGCGATTTTGTCGTTATAGCAAGCCGCCATATAGAAATAAGAGCGGGCAAAGTCGCCCTTATACTCGTCAACCGGCTCGAAAACCGTACCCGAGTAGCCCGGGAATGTCGACTTTCCGAGTTTTCCGAGAGCGTCCACACCATTGCACGACGGCAACGTTGTTCCGTTGGCACACTCGCCATAAGGGAAGTTGCTGCGCTGTCCGTTCACCTTACCGTCGGTAGGATAAATATGGAACGCGTCCGACACCATCGGCTGTCCCTCTTTGAACCAGCTTTTCGGGAACGAGTGCTCGCGGTTTACGCAGTCGCCCACATGGCTGTAGTTGCCACACTTCTGCTGTCCCTCGCGGAATTTCGAAGTGGAATACATGTCCCAATAGTAATTCGTGCCAGGGCGAATGTCCGAATCCTTGTACACGTTCCACAATCCGTTGTAGCCCACGTTTTTGTGCGGTCCGACGATTTCACACAGTTGTTTCAACAATTCCTTCTGGCTTTTGCCTTCCGCCTTCTTGTAGTACCCCGAAGGCTCTTGCGCATACGCCAAGCCCGAGAATAGGCAAATCAGCAGCGCAACCAATGAGAGTTTTGTCAATTGTCTGTTCATATTGAATAGTGATTTATTTGTTGTCTTTCAGTTTGCGTCCGGCAAGCATCCCGCAAGCCGCCATAATATCCTCTCCGCGCGAACGGCGGATTGTGCAAGTCACGCCGAGCGAGTTCAGCCTGTCGCGGAAAGCCGTCATCCGCCGCTCGTCGCTCGTTTTCAGTTCCGATCCAGGAATAGCGTGGAAGCGTATCAGGTTGACACGCACCTTCTGTCCCTCCAGGAGTTTTGCAAGAGCGTCGGCATGCGCCTCGTCGTCGTTAAGCCCAGCCCACATAATGTACTCCACCGACAGACGTCGCTGATGTGCGAAATCGTAGTCGCGCAGCATCGTCATCACCTTCTTTATCGGGAAAGCGTTCTCGACAGGCATCAAGCGTTTGCGCTCCTCATGATACGGCGAATGCACGCTGATTGCGATATGCACGTCGGTCTGCTCCACAAGCCGTTTCAAATCGCCGAGTTTGCCGATTGACGACACCGTGATGCGCTTCGGGCTCCACGCCAGTCCCCAACGTTCAGTCAGCACGGCGATGGCACGCACCACCTCTATGTAGTTGTCCATCGGCTCGCCCATACCCATAAAAACAATGTTGGTAAGCGTCAGCGACTCTGGAATGCTGAAAATCTGGTTGAGAATCTCCGCCGCCGTCAAATCGCCGTGATAGCCCTGCTTTCCCGTCATGCAGAAACTGCAGTTCATCTTGCAACCGATTTGCGACGACACGCACAGCGTGGCACGGTCGGCGTCAGGGATGTAGACACTCTCTATCATTTTGCCACCGGCAGTGCGAAACAGATATTTCACCGTACCGTCGACACTGCGCATAGCCTCCGCCGGAGCCTCACGCCCCACGCAGTAGCGCTCACTGAGGCGCGCGGTTTGACTTCGACAAGTTGGTCATTTCGTCGACCGTCGTGGCACGCTTCTCATAAAGCCATTGCGCCATCTGCTTCGCCGTGAACCTCGGCATCGCCATCTCAGCCGCCACCGCTTCCAAGTCGGCAAGCGACAATCCTAACAATTTCTTTTTCTCTTCTGCCATATCATCAATAAAGAGGGAACTGCAAAGTTACAAATATCATTTGGAAACGGACTGATTTTTTCAGACATATTAACGAAATGCCTCTGTAATGTCAGGAATGTAGAGTCCAACAGCAAGTGCAAAATTAGCAAAAGTGTTTAAAGAATCTATCTT
>OGNQ01001224.1_pt1 | contig 19030 bp, 14 predicted proteins | sample 1573481 | NCBI WGS metagenome assembly OGNQ01 (sample SAMEA2581920, study PRJEB24529) | metagenome | biome: Human gut stool | place: China | collected 2011 | reverse complement strand
GTGTATGCCGCAAGGCTTTGCAGGACGCAAAGCCAACCAAGCATACACAGCCCTTTACCATGGGGAAAGGGGTTTGGGGATAGGGATTGAGAACAAGCACTTTTTTTGAAAAAACATACTTTTTCTACAAGCTGAACGCCGATGATTTTCTCATCGGCGTAATTTATCAGAATCTCCCGGCATCCGCACCGCCTCAGCCCTTATCGGCTTTCTGTTACAGCACAGTCCGCCTCACGAAACATACTCCTTCTTCACTATAAGGTCTGATGTCGTTGGATTCGGCACAGGGTCGATAATATTATCAATATACGTTACTCCGTAAACAAGATAATCCATCGCCAGCACCTGCATATCGTCAAGCGTTGCTCCCGCACCCACTCTTGCAAGGCCGTCCTTGTCACGGATCTCGCCCTCGAATATCTTCGCCTTGCCTTTCTTTACATAGTCATAAAGAGTATCCGCTATAGTGAGCGTTTCCTTCTTGCAGGCAGCAGAATAAGGTGTCAGCTTCACAAACGCTTCACTGAAGCCTCCGACATAAACCTCCGCCATAAAGTTATCGTTTATGCAGGTTCTCACCGTGTCCGTGATAAACGTAGCCCAGTTGAGATAATACCCTACAAGCCCGTATTTCGGAGCCGAATAAGCCATATCGTTTGTAAAGCCTATCGACCTCATTCCGATCGAATCGCAGTAGTACATACAGTAATCATCCGACTGATACGAGAATATAACATCACAGCCCTTGCCCTCAAGCGTATTTACCGCAGTTTCCGTCTGTGCTTTGGTTTCCGCATAGATTATTTCGACATCCGTTTCACGTTCCTTGTATATCTGCTGTATGCCGAGGATAAATGCGTTTATAACACCGTTTGAGCAGTACATAAGATCGTCTGCGACTATTCCTATCTTGTGCGATGAAGAATTCCACGCCGCTACCGTTCCGCAGACGAACGCAGGCTGATACAGCTTCGGTCGGAACGTTGTAAGGTTCGTGAGCGATGCCGTGCCGCCGTAGCTGAGTATATATACGTCCTTATCCTTTTTCGCATAGCTGAGCGCCGAGTTTGCAAAAACGTGCGATGCCGATACTATGATACTGCAACCCTCGTTTTTGAGCGCTTTTACGGCATTTTCAAACTGCGACACCGCAACGCCGTCCACATAACAGGTTTCAAGGCCGAGCGCCGTTTCAATATCTTTACGGCTTTTCTCAAACATATATGTCATGTTGTCCCTTGATATTTCTTCATTGTATACATATCCGACCTTGGCGGATGTATCAAGCGAATAGTCAGGTGCCGATGAGCTTTCACCCGAGCTTGCACCGTCGCCCGAGCAGGCGCAGAGTGTCAGTACCGCCGACAAGGCAAGCGCCAGTATTTTTATATATCTTGATAGCTTTTTCAACTTAAATCTACCTCCGGAAAAATCAGAAAAGACAGCAATAAAATACGATTTTACAGCTATCTCATTATAACGGATATAATTATAACACATTTTCACAAAAAATTCACCCTCTTTTTCGAAAATTTGTTTTGATTTTTTGAAAATTTGTGATATACTTATATAGTCACAGCAGTACGTTATGCAATTTACACAAATATCCTACTGCACATTTTAAGGAAGGATCTAATAAAAATGAAGAAAAGAACAGCGGCGACAGCCGCAATACTCGCCTGTACAATGATGTTCTCCGGCTGCAGCGACAGCATTCTTACATCAGGTACTGACAGCGGCACAACAAGTGTGGAAAATATCTGGACGGCAAAAGACGACGACATCGTGGCATGGACCACCTCAGACTCGCTTTCGGATGAAGAAAAGGAATATTATCAGGTCAAATTCAAGGATTTCTATCCCGAATATTCCTTCACTATAGCAAATTACGGCCTTGACGAAACAAATTCCGCTTATGCCTCCTACGCTCAGTCGTACAGAAAGAATATAATAGATATGCTGACCAACGAAAAGCTGATACTCAGAAAAGCCAAGGAACTGGGACTTGATCAGCTTACCGAAGAAGAAATGGCTGAGGTCGAAAAGGCCTATACAAAGAATCTCAGCGACTGGTACGCCTCATTCGAGAAAAAGGCGAAGACCGCACTCGGCATAAGCACCGATGATACCTCAGGCACAGAGGACAGTGCCAATGACGAAAAGATTCTCGAAAAGGAAAAAGAGCTTTTCAATGAATATATTGCAGGCTTCGGTCTTACCGAGGATACATTCCTGATGTGGCAGACCAACACGGCAATACAGAAAAAAGTCAACGACTACCTTCTTAAAGATATTACCGTATCCGACTCTGAGGTCGATGATTATATCACAAAGCTCAAAGCAGAGGCTAAGCAGGCATACGAAAAGAGTGCTTCAAGCTATGCCACAGACTCCGAGTACAAAAAGGTATGGATACCCGAAGACGCACGTTATATCAAATATATAGCCGTAGGCATTGCATCTTCGGATTATGCCGAGATAAATGCCGCAAGAAACGAGAGCGGCGCAGATGACGCAGAGATTGACAAGAAGCGTGACGAAAAGCTCGCTGAGATAAAGGAAAAGGCTGATGCCGCACTTAAAAAGGCTACCGCAGATGGCGCAGACTTTGACGCAGTGGTAAAGGAATACAGCAGTGCATATTCCGAATCTACCGCAGGCGAACAGATACTCGTACTGAACTCAAAGGGACTTATTTCCGATGCGCTTTACGATGCAGTTTTCGCCCTTGAAAAGCCGGGCGATATAAGCGGACTTATCCCCACCGACAGCGGATATTATATCGTAAAGTATGTAAGCGATGCAAAGGTTACCGACAGCGACTTAAGCGATTACAGGAAGACTGTAAAGAAAGAGCTTTTGACCTCACGTCAGAGCGAAAAGACCAATGCTATACTTGAGGAATGGCGCAATGCCGTAAATTACGAATATGACTACGAAAAGCTGAACATCACCAAGGAAGAAGAAACATCGTCCGATGCTTCCGCTTCTTCAGCCGACAGTAAAGCCGATAATGAAACCTCCTCCGCAGCGTCCTCCGGTACCACAACGTCGGAATAATATGAAGATAATTAACCGCTCCGTAACAGGAGCGGTTTTTTAAAGGAGAACAATATGCCACTATGTACACTTTGCCCTCGCAACTGCCGTATAGACCGCAGTAAAACAACAGGTGCCTGTTCCGTAAAAGGACTTAAAACAGCCAAAGCGTCACTCCACTTCGGCGAAGAGCCGTGCATTTCCGGAACGGACGGCAGGGGCGCAGGAACTATATTCTTTTCCGGCTGTTCGCTGAAATGTATATTCTGCCAGAATATGCCCATAAGCCGTGACGGCTTCGGCAAGGAAATAACACCGGAAAGGCTCGGCGAAATAATGCTTGAGCTTCAGGAAAAAGGTGCGCATAATATCGACCTTGTAACGCCCACTCATTATGCCGATATTATAGCCGATGTACTGAAAAGCATAAAGCCACGGCTTCATATACCGGTAGTTTATAACTGCGGCGGATACGAAAAGGTAGAAACGCTGAAAATGCTTGACGGACTGATTGACATTTATCTGCCCGATTTCAAGTATGCCTCGCCCGACCTTGCCCGTGAATATTCTTCCGCTCCCGACTACCCTTCCGTTGCGGCAAAGGCGATTGCAGAAATGTACAGGCAGACAGGAAAAGTGCAGTTTGATGAAAACGGTATGATGAAAAAGGGCGTTCTTGTCCGCCACCTCGTACTTCCCGGTTGCCGTCACGACAGTATGAAGGTGCTTGATATACTTAAAGCCACCGTTCCTGTAAGCGATATAAGGATAAGCCTTATGCGCCAGTACACACCTTGCGGAAAAGCCCTTGAAATAAAGAATCTTTCAAGAAAGCTTACCACTTTTGAATATAACTCGGTTACCGATTACGCCGCTCAGCTTGGATTTGACGGCTACACGCAGGATAAAGAAAGTGCTACCTTCGAGTATACTCCAGAATGGGATTTTGAAGGCATATAAAAACAAATCCGACAGGAACACCCTGTCGGATTTCACTCTGTCGAAAAGCCGATTATTATTAAATCCGCACTGTTAAACATATCACCAACACCGCCTAAAACACTTTCCGTACCGACAAAGTATTAATAATTTCGTAAGTACATCATTACAACTGCACGACAATAGCCTTTCAAAAAACGCACTATCCCTTGCCCCGCACTAAACTTGCCTCCCTTGTCAAAGGGAGGTGGCTTGACGGCAAGGCACAAACTGTTGCCTTGTTGCCTTTTACTTGCGATATGTCCGTCTTTTTTATTCACCAAACTTTTCTGCCGTCAAGACGGAGGGATTGTCACATCAACCCTTCCAAAACCGCACTATCACTCTCGCTTTTCGTAAGGCGAACGTCTGTGTGTGCTTAGTTGGCTTTGCATCCTTGCAAAGCCTTCGGGCGTTCAACTTCGGGCATCCATGCCCGCCCTCGAAAAAGGGGTGAGCTCCTGTTTCTCGGTCAAGCCGAGCCAACTATGGTTGGGATTGTAATTGCTTAGAAGTTTTTTTCTAATTGCTTTGGTTCTTTCCCTCTTTCATATTGATAAGTGCTGTCCGACAAATAGCACTATCGGTAGCTTGTTGTCATAGATAAATACCAGAAGATATAATAGAAGTACATTAATAATTTTTCTACAAACCGAAATCCGACAGGAACGCCCTGTCGGATTTCACTTTATCTATGCTTTTCTGCGATAATACACCGCTTCAAACCCGGCTTTCCTTGCCATCAGAACATCGCTCATATAATTATCTCCCATATGAACGATCCTCTTGCCGCCGTACTCGTTTTTAATTATCCGATACAGCCCTCCGTCCGATTTTCCGCACCCGTATTCGCACGAAACGAACAGCTTTTCATAACCGCTGAACCCGTTGTCGCAAAGCAGCTTTGAGATAACGCTTTCGGTAAGATACATATCGGTCGTGATAATGACCGTTTTTCCGCAGGAGATTACCCTGCCGTACACATCAAGCATGAACGGGTCGGCACGGCAAACCGAAAATTCCTCATTGCATTCGGCTTTCACGGCTTCTTCGGCGGCATCGTCCGTAAGCCCTGCTTTCACGGCTATAATACGGTAAATATCATTTATGCACGGCTCTTTCTTTTCTTTTCTTGCTTCATTTTCACTGTCAGCCCTGATTTTGCCGAAATTCTCTATGCCAAGCGTTCTGCCCGTATTGTCGAAAACTTCTTTTGGGGAAACACTGCGGAAAATCAACGTATCGAAAATATCAAACGATACTACATCTGCTTTACACAAAAGTTCCGCCGTTTCCTCAGCCGACAGCGAGTATTCTCCGAATTTCCTGTCGGGAAAATGAAACACACTGTACTTAATATATAACAGCAATGCGTACCCCCACGCCGCTACGGGCATTATCCCGTGAAACCTGCTGTGAGATGAAACGAAGGAAAAATAACGGTTCTGTACTGAAGCGTTGCCGCTTATCAGCTTGTCGTATATCTTCTGTTTTCCGCTCACCTTGTTTCACCGCCTGTTATTCTTCCTGTTTTCCTATTTCATCCCTTGTGACAGTAGCCTCGTGATTGTAGAATTTCTTCAGCTGTTCTACCGATATATAGTCGCCCGTCAGCTCTCCGCTTTCGTTGATAAGATATTTACCGTTCCACATAGCCGTCCACAGCCACATTGCGTTATCCCTTGCCATTATGTCCGGATCCGGATATACGGCACACTCCGTGAGTGCCAGCATACGCTTGTTCAGCGATAATGAATCCGTTGCATACATCGCCGCAAGATGAGCGGTATCGGTATTGTCATATACGTCACAGCCGACTATATCGACATAATCGTCACCGGGGAACATCTGAGGGTCAATATCCGCCGTGTATATCCACAGCAGGTTTGACAGCCCGTACAGTTCGTCAAATCTCCTGTGCATAGTCTGCCACAGCCATTTATAAGTCTTGCTGTTCTTTTCCCACCAGTACAGCCCCGCACTGCTTGCAGGGAGCGGTCGGAAAAGCACCGTAACACCGCTGTCCTTGAGAACGGAAAGCTGTTTTGCTATTGCGTCCATATCCGACAGCACAGCATAGCATTCCTCCGATATTGTTTCGTCCTCAAGAAGCTGTGCCAGCGATTCCTCATTCATTACCGCCAGATCCTCATAGTCGCTTACAGCCGCACCGATGTCAAATGTGCTTTCTTCACGGTAGAAGGTGGTCTTTCCTATAGGCGTATACCAGTACCATGCGTATGACACTATACCGCCGTTTTTAGCCCATTCCTGTGAAAGCTGAATATCCGTGTTGTTTTTCACAAGCTTAGCACCGCTTGCCGTATAGTATCTTAGATCACTCGCTCTTATCGCAGGAAACCGTCCAGTGTTCTTTACTATTGCGTCAATTTCGGTATTCGTGTTAGGCGTTACGGCCTGTGCCGTAAGCGTTTTCCTGCCGTAAATGCTTTTTAGATAATCCATAAGCTCAATACGGTCAGTATTTACATCCTTGCCCGAGATCCACGTACCTGCCTGCGAGTAACGCTTTTCGTCCGCTTTTTCTGTGTTCTTTACAGTTATCTTGTCTAAAGAAACGCTGTTTTTTACCGTCTGGAGTGTTATCCTGTGCGTTCCCTGCGTAAGATATACAGGACATAACGAATGGCTCTCGAACGTATCGCTCTGTACTATGTTATACGCTCCGTACAGTTCGCCGTTCATACGCTTATAGCTGCCGTTTTCGCTGTTTATCTGCTTGTCGCCGTCAACAATAAGAGTGATGCTTCCGCCGTCATCGGACAGTGCGGTTATCGCAATATCGTAAAACTGTGTCGAAGGCACTTCCATATCAAACGATACCGATTTGTAAGCGCCCACTGTGATATATCCCTCGCCGCTGTACTTTCTGTCATCCGAGATCAGCTTTGTTCCTTCCGTCTTTTCCGCTTCAAGAACATAGCTGAAATTTGATTTGTTGATTTTGTATTCTTTGGTTTTATTTTCGGTCACAATACTCGCCTGCGGTACAGATGTTTCCCCGTTTGACGAGGTATCCGCACTGTTATCGGAAGCCACTGAGGAATAGTCGATTTCCGAACAGCCGGCAAGCATTATGACGGCAAGCGTGAGTGCCGTTAGTTTCCTGATATGCAAGTCAGTCCTCCTGCTTTATTACCACAATGTCGCCCGACTGTATCTTGTCGGTGAACTTCGCACTTTTCCCGTTTACCGTAAGCACAAGTCTGCGTGTGGGATTTTCAATATCAATATCCGCTCTTTCAAACAGGTCTATAAGCATATACGGAGTTTTGCTCTCCTTTTCGGGAAGATCGGTCGGAACGCCGTTGAAGATTACGGATACAAAATTTCCCTGCTCCGCTGTCTGTATATCCTCAGCCGTTTGCATTCCCGATGCGCTCTCAGCGGCAGCGGCGGCTTGTACCGCTTCAAAAGACGAACCTTTATCAAAGCCCAGTATATCCCCGTCACAAAGAACATAGCTTTCGGACTTCTCCTCGCCGTTTACATATACGGTTGCGGTCTGCGTATCTCCGCCGTACTGCATAAGGAACGCTCCGAGCGTTCTTGCGTCGTGTATCTCTATATTGTCAAGCGGCTGTATCTCATAGTCCTTGCCGACTTCTTTTCCGTTTGCATAGGCACGTTTTCCGGCTACCGCATTTTCACCGCAGAATATGACGCTTACCCTTGAAATATCGTCCGCATAATCACGGATAAATGCGTGTGCGTTTTCGCCGTTCACCGCAGGCGTAAGCGTTATGCTGTCACCCTGCTTTATCTTTGTTGTAAGTGCGGCAGGCTTGTCGTTTACAGTGATTACCGCAGGAATAAACGCAGTGCCTTTGAGCATCTTCGTTTCGCCGTTAAGAGTGAACTTAAGTCCTGCGCCGCTGTGACCCATTATCTGAGAGGTTTTGAAGCCTGCCGAGCCGAGAAGCTCAAATACGCTGAGCGACTTTGTATCGAACACCCTTACCTGCTCGCCGTTTAGCGTCACGGTCGAGAAATCATATGCCATATTGGTGCAGGCTGTGACCGCAATGCCGACAGGAGTTACATACTCAGGACCCAGCTTCCTGTCGCCCACATCGACGTTTTTCATAAATTCCTGACCGCCTACAGCGACCCTTCCGTGATCTATTCCGAGCTTGTCCGCAAGTGCGTCCGCAAGGCCGTTTGCCATACTTCCGCCGCCTATAAGGAACATTGCGGCAGGGCTTTGTCCGTTTGCGTCGCATACCGTCTGACTTATGACATCCGCAAGGCTGTCAACGGACGGACTGCATTTCTCGAAGAAATCAGCCTTAGATATTGTCTGCTCCCTGCCGAAAATGTCACGGTATGTAATGCTGTCCGTGTCGCCGCTCGCCTGTATTTTCATGCTCTCCGCCATATTGAAATCAACGAAGAATTTCCTTACAATATCCTCGCTTATCTCATCACCTGCGACAGTTGCCATCGCATAGGCTACTATAGCGCCGTCACGGGCTATCGCAATATCAGACGTACCTGCGCCTATATCCACGAGAGCGATATTGATAAGCCGTATCTCCGGCGGGATTATCACGTTCATTGCGGCGATAGGCTCGAGCGTCATACTCTTTACCTTAAGCCCCGTCTTATCTGTAGCGGCATACAGACCCTCTACTACGACCTCGGGCAGAAATGCACCGATAAGCTCTATAGTGACCTTGTCGCCCTTATGCCCCTCAAGGTTTACCATTGCGTAATCGTCAAGGTAATAATGCACTACCGAGTGACCCACGCAGTAGAATACAGCGTCCTCGTTGCTGTACTTCTCGTCTATCCCTTTCTGCGCCTTCTGTATCGTTTCGCACTCCATTGTGCGCACCATATCCGCTGTGATAGTGTTCTTATCCGAAACGTCAAAATCCATCGACACACGGTAGGTCTTGAGCGCACGGCCTGCGGCGGCTATAGAAACCTCTGTCAACCTGATGGAGTTTCTCTGCTCAAGCGTTTCCTTTACGGTGCGGGCTACCTTTGCTACCTGCTCAATATCCTCTACCTGTCCGTCTATCATTGCACGCTTCAGGTGCGGAACGCTCTCGGTATCGGTCACACGGAAGGTTTCGCCGTCCATAAAACCCAGTACGCCTACGACCGTCCTTGTGCCTATATCAAGTGCAAAAACCGTATCTCCCTGCGGTTTCAGCGTCTTTTTAGCAGATGCTGACGGCTTCTTTGCCGTAGTTTTCTTTGCTGTGGCTGATTTAGCTGTGGTCTTTTTATTTTCGCTTGTATTTTTTACGGCAGATTCTTCTTTTCTCGGTCTGCCTCTTCTTTTAGGTGCCGGCATTTTATTTACTCCCTTTCTTGAAATTCCGTAAACCCGTAAAGGCTTACAGAGTATTCTTTGATTTTATTTTTCGTATTTCGTACTACTGCTGATTATAATTATAATGAAAAGCGGAGAATAATTCAACCTTTTTTGTTTTTTTTATTACAAAAAAATTGAAAATCAACGTTATTTATGATACAATAAAAATCAAAGGGGGAATGAAATATGGAAATTATAAAAATGACAAAAGAACATTATTCCGATGTCTATGAACTGTGGCTGTCATGCAAGGGAATGGGACTCAATAATCTTGACGACAGCGAACAGGGTATAAACCGATTTCTTGAGAGAAATCCCGATACCTGCTTTGCGGCATTTGAGGACAACAAGGTTGTAGGAGTGATCATGGCAGGCTCGGACGGGCGCAGAGGCTATATTTATCACACTGCGGTAAATCCGCAGTACCGCAAAAGAGGGATAGCGACCGCCCTTGTCGATGCGGTTATAGACGCTATGAAAAATATCGGGATAAATAAGGTTGCACTCGTGGTTTTCAGACACAACGAGAGCGGTAACGAATTTTGGGAAAAGCTCGGCTTTACCGAAAGGCACGATCTTGTTTACAGGAATAAAGCGATAAACGAAATGATAAGGAATGATACCTGATGGATATTTCAAATTTAATTGAAGAAATGACAACGCCGATACACGATTTTCTTGTAAAGAACAGCGAAAGTCATACGATACGCTGTTATATGCCGGGGCATAAGGGAACGGAGGATCCGCTTGACATTACCGAAATTGACGGAGCGGACAGCCTTTATGACACCGACACAAACGGCGGAAAGGGCATAATAGCACAAAGCGAGAAAAACGCATCAAAGCTGTTCGGCAGTAAGAGAACGCTGTACTCCAGCTCGGGAAGTACGCTTGCTATACAGACAATGCTCACCCTTGCAAATCTGAGGGGCAACGGCAAGGATCACGTTATCGCCGGCAGATATTCGCACCGCAGCTTTATAAATTCCTGCGTCCTGCTGGGGCTTATTCCGTCCTGGGTATATCCCGAAGAATACCTCTGCGCCGCCGTTACTCCCGAAAGCATAGAGGCAAAAATCAATTCAAGAACGCTTGCGGTATTTATAAATTCAATTGATTATTACGGCGGTATGAGCAATATTTCCGCTATAGCGGAGGTGTGCCATTCGCACGGTATACCTTTACTGGTTGACAACGCACACGGCGCATATCTGAAATTTGCTCCTGTCGATCTGCACCCGATGACGCTCGGTGCGGATATGTGTGCGGACAGCGCTCACAAGACGCTTCCCGTGCTTACTGGCGGAGCGTATCTGCATATAGCAAACGAAAAATACTGCGCTATGGCGAAGGAGGCGATGGCTCTCACGGCGACCTCAAGCCCGAGCTATCTTATCCTTGACAGCCTGGACAGATGCAACCGTACAATAGCCGAGAAACCGTTTCATATAGCGGAAATATGCAACAAGGTAACGGCGCTGAAGCGGCACTGTGCCGATATAGGATATGTGCTGAGCCAAAGCGATTATATGAAGGTGACATTCGACTGTGCGGCGGTGCATTCGACCGGCTTTGCTATGGCAGAGATGCTGAAGGAATTCGGCATAGAGTGTGAATATGCTGACGAATACCGCTGTGTACTGCTGTTCGGAAGCGGCTCTACGGATGTCGATTTTGAGACGATAAAGACGGTGCTGAATGCGAATACGCCAAGGTCGGTTTTCGTAAGGAGCCTGCCCTCGCCGCCTGTCCATATAAGGCCCCAGACCGCCTGCTCGCCGGCGAAGGCGTACTTCTCGGGAAAGGTAAGACTGCCTGTCATGATGACGGTCGGCAAGGTGTGCGCAGGTGCGGTTGCGCCGTGTCCGCCGGGAATCCCGCTTATAATGCCGGGCGAGGTGGTCACGATAGACGCCGCAAGGGCACTTCGTGACAAGGGAATAGCAGATATTCCGATAGTTGTCTGACGAAAAAAACGGCATAAATCACAGGTGATGAAAAACGATGAAGGTACTTTGCGAAAAACAGTCCACAAAACCGCTTGCAGTGTACGTTTACGGACAATATGCAGAAAACCGTCACGTTGATGATTTATGCTGAAGGTGAGCTTTTCGCAAAAACGGATATTTCTGCGGCAAAAAATCAGGTCCGTATCAAAAGTTTGCGGTGAAGTTTATGCGTATTGCCTTTACTTTATACAGAAAATGTGTTATAATTATTTTGAAATTCAAACTCACAAGGATAGCCCGATACAGAAAGGACGGTAATCTTTATGAAATTAATATATGCAATCGTAAATAATGATGACGCTCATTCGGTTTCGTCATCGCTTACAAAGTCAGGCTTTCAGGCGACTAAGCTTGCCTCGACCGGAGGATTTTTAATGTCAGGCAACACGACATTTCTTATCTGCTCTGAGGACGACAAGATAGACGAGATAATCGAGATCATCAAGGACCATTCGCACAAGAGAAAGCAGTTTGTTCCTTCTGCCGCATCATACGGCGTAGGAAGCTACACCAGCTTTCCCGTTGAGGTATTTGTCGGCGGTGCGACTATCTTTGTGACGAACATAGAGAGATTTGAGAAAGTCTGATGTCTGCAAGCAATGCAAGCTGTGACAGCATAAAGCTGTTCGGCAAACAGCGTGAGACTGCTCTGCTGGCGGAAACAGCCGAAAGCGACAGGCTTCCTCACGGAATAATGCTGACGGGTGAAAAAGGCATAGGCAAGCGTACCTTTGCCAAGTGGTGCGCTATGCTGTATCTGTGCCGTGAACCCGAAAACAATATGCCGTGCGGCAGATGCAGGATTTGTCGGAACATCATATCGGGAGAACACGCAGACGTTATCTATGCCAAGGGCGAAAAGTACAGCAAGGACAGCGTGCGTGAAAATGTACGCTTTGCTTCAACGCTCCCCAATGACAGCGATACCCGTGTTTTCATCTATGAGGACTGCGAGGAAATGACGGAGGAGCAGCAGAACGTTCTGCTCAAAGCGATAGAAGAGCCGTCAAAATATAACCGTTACATTTTCACCTGCTCAAATGCCTCTGCGATACTTGAAACGATAAAGTCGAGGCTCGTGTGCATACCGATATCGGACATGACGGCGGAGGAATGCGTTTCCTGTCTTGAATACAACGGTTACGACAGTGACACGGCGAAACGGGCGGTAGAGCTGTACGGGACAAATCCGGGCAGGATACGGGATATACTCTCTGACGAAAGGCGCATAAAGCTGTACGATACAGCCAAAAAGGTGACAGAGGCATTATCGAAGAAAGACGAATATTCCGCCGCCGTTGCAATGACCGCCTGCACGACAAGAGAGGATCTGTACGGGGTAATAACGATACTTTACGAGAATGTGACCGAGTCGCTGAGAGTGCTTGAAACAGGCGGCGAGCCTTTGCTCCGTCTGACTAAGGCAAGGCTGTATGCCTTGTATGAGGTGCTGAGCGGTTTTATGCTTATGGACGGAACTAATATAAATGTAAAGCTGATGCAGGCATATATACCTGCGAAGCTGTTTGCCGTTTTACAATAAGGCAAATAAGAAAGGGTAAAAATGACTGAAATTATAGGAGTCAGATTCAAGGATGTCGGGAAGATATATTACTTTTCCCCGAATAAAAATACTGTCAAGTGCGGCAATCACGTTATAGTGGAAACCGCAAGAGGCGTAGAGTGCGGCGAGGTCGTTATAGCGAACCGTGAGATCGAGGACAATAAGGTAGTACAGCCGCTCAAGAGTATAATCCGTATAGCGACTGACAAGGATCTTGAAACGCAGAAGAAGAACCGTGAAAAAGAGCAGGAGATAATGAAGGTCTTTGCTCAGAAGATAGCCGAGCATAAGCTGGAAATGAAGCCTATTGATATTGACTGCACCTTTGATGGAAGCAAGATATTATTCTATTTCACGGCTGAAAGCAGAGTGGATTTCAGAGAGCTTGTAAAGGATCTTGCATCGGTTTACCGTACAAGAATAGAGCTTCGTCAGATCGGCGTGCGTGACGAGGCGAAGATGCTCGGCGGACTTGGTATCTGCGGCAGACCGTTCTGCTGTAAGACCTTCCTCGGAGAATTCCAGCCGGTGTCAATAAAGATGGCTAAGGAGCAATCGCTGTCGCTGAATCCCACAAAGATTTCAGGCACCTGCGGACGACTTATGTGCTGTCTTAAATATGAGCAGAACTGCTATGAGGAGCTTCTGGCGATAACTCCTAAGGTCGGTGCTCTTGTGGAAACAGCCGAGGGCAGAGGTATCGTTGAGGATGCAAATCTGCTGACAGGCGTACTCAAGGTAAAGCTCGACAAGAATCCCGATGCCGCCGCTACGGCATTCAAGAGGGAGGATGTAAAGCTTCTCAAGGACGGCAAGATAAGAATCAAGAAGGAAGAATTCCAGGCACTCAAGGGGCTTGAGGACTAAGCGGCAATGTGCCGCTTCAAGTTCCGCCTTTGGAAATGTTCGAGGTTGGCTGAACGTGGTGGAACGGCGGTGTTACACAAAGCAATAATCAATAAAAGCGGTTACAGTGATATGCTGTGACCGCTTTATTTTTGCGACGATGTGCCGATTCGAGTTCCGCCTGTGGTTGAAATCCACTGTAAATTCCGCCTTTGGAAATGTCTGAGGTTAGCGACAGTTTGCAATACGGCGGAGTTATAGAGAGTGATAATTTGATATGTGGCGGTCATAGCGAAGTGCTGTGACCGCTTTTTTTGCGGCGATGTGTCGATTAAGATTATGCCTATTAAAATAATTGTGCTGACGGAGTACAATCCCTCCGGTAGTCGCCCGAATTTTTTCGGGCGACAGCACCTCACCTTTGACAAGGGAGGCAAGAATGTGGTGCTGAGCGAGGGATAGTGCGAAGTGGCGGTCACTGTGGGGTGATGTGGGTGCTGTTAAAGCATTATTGCTTTACTGCCGGACACCATTTTGACGAGTGCTGAGAATTGAATATAAAGAATCCGCTGTTTATTACAAATGGCGGATTTTTTGTGTTGGAAAATTTTGTAGGGGAGGGTGATAGAGCGAATGCGAAACCATATAAGCACACAGACGATTGCAGTACGAAAAGTGATTGGGATAGTGCGGAGTGGCGGTCACGGTGGGGTGGTGTGGGCGCTGTTAATACATTATTGCTTTACTGCCGGACACCATTTTAACGAGTGCTGAGAATTGAATATAAAGAATCCGCTGTTTATTGCAAAAGGTGATTTTTGTGTTGGAAAATTTTGTAGAGGAGGGGCTTGCCCCTCCAGAAACATCACTGCAATTATCAGAAACAAGTTAATAAAGTTATAATGTAAAAAGGAATTGCGTTTTACCCTTGATACTTAACAGATTAAAAACGCCGAGAAAATCAATAACTTCGATTTAACGGGAGGGGCAAGCAAGGCACGGATGCCTGAAATGAGCGCCCAAAGGCTTTGCAGGACGCAAAGCCAACAGAGCGTTCATAAAGAGGCAAGGATGCCTTAGCGTGTGTGCCCAAGGGCTTTAAGCACGGATGCTTACAAGTGGTCGCAAAAAGTCGGTGCAGGACGCACCGACCGCAAACGACCACGATTGCAATGGACGCAAAGCCAACTAAGCACACACAGACGCTCCCCTACGAAAAGCGAGGGTGATAGTGCGGAAAATCTAATTGATGGTGCGGATGGAGTACAATCCCTCCGGTAGTCGCCCGAATTTTTTCGGGCGACAGCACCTCACCTTTGACAAGGGAGGCAAGAATATAGTGCATGGCAAGGGATAGTGCGGAGTTGGTAGGGTTGGTGTGGGTCGAGGGGCAGTTAGCGATAATAATACAAAAGCGGTCACAGTGTAGCACTGTAACCGCTTTATTCATTAATTATTGCTTTGTGTAAACCCGCCGTTTTGCTATCCTGCGGATAGCTCGGACAATTCCAAAGGCGGAACTTGAAGCGGCTCACAGCCGCACCGCTATTCGCTGAAATCCGTAACTATGTACTTCGGTGCATCGGGAGTGGAATACACCCACCGGTCAATATGCCCCTTAGTAATGAAATACGGCGCTTCAAGCGGGACACAGCCGTCATCACAGCAGTTTACAATTATCAGTTTGATTTTCATCTTTTCGGGTATAATCGCCTTGATATACACGCAGGCGCAATCTCCTACCTTTATTCCGCTTTTAAGCTCCGCCAGCCCTGCGAGATTCGGTGCAAGCTCTATAAAAATCCCGTAGTCCTCTATCGACCTTACAATGCCGGGAACGGTTTCTCCTACCGCAAAACGTTCTGCGTTCTGTTGCCACGTTCCGAGCAGTTCCTTGTGCGTAAGACAGATATGTCCCTGATCCCGACCTTTCACCACCGCAAAAATATCATCGCCTACCGAAAATCTGTTTGCAGGATGAACTATTCTTGATACCGAGATAGCGTCAATCGGTATCATTGACGCAATGCCGCAGCCTATGTCCACAAAACAGCCGAACTGTTCAAGATGCGTTACCCTCGCTCCTATAATATCACCGGGAGTCAGCTTTGATACATATTCCCTGTCCGCCTCCTCCTGCGCCGCCTTCCTTGACAGGATCGCCAACGGCTCGCTTCCGGTTTCGTCTATCTTCGTTATCCTGAAGCAGACAGGCTTTCCCACTCTTGATATAAGCGCTATATCACGTGTCGCACCGCTTTCTATGCCTATTGCGCCCTCACTGCGAGGTATTATCCCCTTCATACAGCCAAGATCGACGTGCATATTATGCTCCGCATCGCACACCGTACACGAAGCCTCAAGTATTGCCCCCGACACCGCCGCCTGCATAAGCGTTTTGGCTGATTGCAATGCCGCCGTGTTCTCTTTGTATGCAAGTCTTCTTCCCTCCGGTAAAAATTCCGTCATTTGAAATACCGTTCCTTCCTCGTTGTGTTTTCTTTTTTACAAGTGTATGTCAGATTTTCCTTGAATATGTTACCATATCTTTACATTTGATTTTTCACGGAATATTTGACGGAATTCTTGTAATTATCGTTGATTTTGACAACGTTTTCTGTTACAATAGAATCTATACAGGCTTAGTGCCATTAACCCTTGGATTCTAAACGGAGGAATCATGTTTATTCACAGCGGAACATTAAAACGTGCAGGCATTCTTGCCGCAGTGGTTGCTGTAGGTACAGCCGCCGCAATAACCTATAACGCTTTTTTATCGTCGGAGGGCGGACTTCCCGAAGTGTTAAGCCCTCTTCAGCCGATAATAAAGGACGAGGACGGCGGGGTAAAGCAGAAAACAGATATTGCCTTCTCCCCCGACGGCAGCTTTTTCGATGAAGATATATCGGTCGAGCTTAAAGCAAAGGATAAAACGGCAACAATCTACTATACCACAAACGGCGAGACCCCCACGGAAAAATCAAACAAATATACAAATCCCATAACGGTACACAGCTCGGGAGAGGTCGCCGCAAAGACGATAAAAGCCATTGCGGTAAGCGAGAACGGCACTTCCGAAGTATTCACAAAAAGCTATGTCACAGGCAAGGGTGTGTCGGATCGTTTCGAAAAAGGAACTTATGTATTCGTGCTTTCGACCGACAGTGAAAACCTTTACGATTATGAAAAAGGCATCGCCGTAGCAGGAAAAATCCGTGACGAGTGGATAGCAAACGAGTATGACGGAAAAAGCGAAATCACGCCAAACGACCCTGCAAACTGGAATCAGGAAGGTATGGCAGGCGAAAGGCCTATGTATGTTGAGGCTTTTTCAAGCAGCGGAGAGCTTCTTGTTTCACAGCTGGCAGGCGCAAGAGTTGCAGGCGCATATTCTGCCGCAGTTGACCAGAAATCGTGGAAGCTTATAGCAAGAACTATGTATACCCCGGACAAGGGTAAATTCGGCTACCCGTTCTTCAGCGACGCTACAGATGAAAGCGGTGCGATACTCACAAAGATAGACCGCATAGTTCTGCGTAACGGTGCAAACGACCGAGAATTTGCAGGTGTGCGTGACGAGCTTTCGATGTCGCTTGCGAAGCAGTCGGGCTACCTTGATGCGCAGTCGACCGCCCCTGCGGCAGTATTCCTTAACGGAAAGTATTACGGCTTTGCGTGGCTCCATCAGAATTTCAGCCGTGCATATCTCGAAGAACGCTACGGCGGTACGAAGGACAACTATCAGGTGGTCGGAAAAGCCGAGGGCGAGATAGTCGATGAAAACGCAGAAGGTGCGGCAGACGATTATAACAAAGTCCTTGAGCTTGCAAAGAGCGGACTTACCGACGACAAGAAATTCGAGCAGTTCTGCTCTATGGTGGACATAGACAACTATATGCACTACCTTGCAATGCAATTATTTATCGACAACCGTGACTGGCCCGGAAACAACTATAAAGTGTGGCGGTATGTTGCGTCAGACGGCGAAGAGGTCACAAGCAAGTATCAGGACGGCAAGTGGAGATATTTCTTCTACGACGCAGAATTTGCCTGGGGACTTTATTCGGACGGATACGCAAACAAGACGTTGACCAAGATTTTAAACGGCACACACCCTGCAGGCGGTTCAGTGCTTATTTCGGCACTTATGGAACGTGCGGATATGCGTGAAAAGCTGGCAAACAACCTCTGTGACCTTATAGGCGGTGCGTTCAGCTCTGAAAATATTCTGGCGACGCTTGAGCAGAAGCTTGCAGACAGCGATAAGGAACAGTTTTATGCTCTGAACAAGGGCATCACTTCAACGTGGGCAAACGAGGGTACGTTTGAAAACAGCAGAAACGAGATAAGAACGTTTGCCGACAAGCGTGCAAATATCATTCTCCGTGATATATGCCGTAACTTCGGAATAGACAAGGACGATACATACAAGGTAAAGCTGAACGGTGCAAAGGGTCTTAAGCTCACTATGAACATTCAGACCGTCAAGGACACAAATACGGTAACAGCCGAATATTTCACGCCCTACAAGGTAAAGCTGACAGCCGAGGATATGTCCGGCTACACCTTCACAAGCTGGGAGATAAACGGCAAGACCTATACCGACCGTGAGATAACGATAGACAGCTCAATGGCTAAGAAGGGCAAGATTACTATAAACGCACGAAGCGAAAAAACTTCGTCTACAGGCGATCTGCTGTATATAAGCGAAGTGTACACGGGCGGCGATGACGACTGGATAGAGCTTTACAACCCCAATGACAACGACGTATCAACAAAAGGTCTTTATCTTACGGATAAGGACGATATGCTTAACCGCTACAAGATACCCACTGTCAACGTAAAGCCTCATTCAACGCTTACGATAGTGTGCAAGAACAACAAGTCTGAAAATACGCTGATGAAAATGCAGACGAATTTCAGCCTTAAAACCGGCGAAACGCTGATACTCAGCAACGAAAGCGGAGAAATTCTCGGCAAGGTCGCAATAATCGACTGCAGTAAGAATGAATCGCTTGTAAGACAGCGTGACGGAAGCTACGCAAAGGGTACGCCGACCTTTGAAAAGAACAGCCAATAACATAAAAGCCGTGCATCAAGGCGATGCACGGCTCAGACTGTCGAAAAACCTCTATCGTTGATAAAAATGGGGTCGCAGGGGCGTAGCCCCCGTACAGGTCGTCAGCCATTTGTGCCACTGCATCGTGCAGTGGCTTTGTGTGGCTGACTGCAAGCATCCTTGCTTGG
>OGNQ01001220.1_pt1 | contig 19176 bp, 16 predicted proteins | sample 1573481 | NCBI WGS metagenome assembly OGNQ01 (sample SAMEA2581920, study PRJEB24529) | metagenome | biome: Human gut stool | place: China | collected 2011 | reverse complement strand
CCGTAGAAAACGATGTTCATGCAGTAGGAGTTTCTTCATTAGCCGCCGGACACAAGACTTTAATTCCACAAATCATTGCAGAGTTGAAACGTCTGGGACGTGAAGATATTCTGGTATTTGCAGGAGGTGTCATACCGGCACAGGATTACGACTTCCTGTATAAAGCTGGAGTTATGGCTATATTTGGTCCTGGTACTTCTGTCGCTAAATCAGCTTGTCAGGTAATGGAGCTGTTACTTGCTGAAGAATAAACCTGACCGACAATAAAAAATCAATAAGTTCTGCCCAAAAAGAAAGGTCTTAGTATCAAAACTTTTCATGGCAGAACTTAATAAAAATCACCTGCTTGAGAGTTTCACTTTATATCTGAATAACGTGTTTCTCAGGTTCAGGCGAAAAAGCAATAGCGGAACTTTTGCTCAATGAACAGAAGTTCCGCTATTGCTTTTTCAATGTTCAGCTGTTAGCTATATACTGCCTATCCTATACAGACAAAATTAAACTATTTCTCTTCAATAACTGAATATCACACAGTTACTACTTACTTTTCTTATAATCGCTAACCATAGCCTCAGCAATCCAGTTGGCTAATGCCTGACGATTGTCGGGTATCACCAAACGCTGCTGATCGCGTGCGTTCTGAATATTTCCTAATTCCAAAAAAACAGCATAAGGCGTTGAGTTCCGAAGGACAAACAAGTTACGCGAACTAACCGTTCCATTGAATCCTCTATTAGGCTGATGACGGTCATATTTTGCAGTAAAAGTACGCTTCAACTGATCGGCAAGACGTTTTCCATATTTACTGCCAGGTGAGTGATAAAAGAAAACATCCGTCTGTTTACCTCTGCTACGGCTATCCACATGAACAAAGATTGCACGTTTATAATTGCTATTATCTCTACGATATAACCGGTTAATAGCATCACAACGCTGTTGCAACCTTGCTACCTGATTCAATGGAATTGCTTCACCCATACATGTTTCCCGCTTACTGTTATTCAATATCGCAGCATTTCGGATTCCATCTTTCTTGTCCTGAATAATAAAATGAACCTTAGCACCACGTTTCAGCAATTCTCTGCCTAAACGCAAAACAATATCATAGGCATATTCATCTTCGTGCAGTTCCTTTCCTCTATACTTGCCGATACATCCCGGATCTGGTCCTCCATGACCGCTGACCAAATAGAAGGTAGCCCCTTTTAATGAACTGGAAGTAATCTGGTAGGCTGCCTGTGATTTTCCAAATAGAGGTTCATATCCCGAAGTCTTTTTCTTACGAGAAAACCCAGGAAGAACGACCAGACAGCATAGGATGAGTAATGTATACTTAAGCCGCATCATTTCAGCAGTTCATCTATTTTCTTACACAAAGCAGAGAACTCTTCCTCGTTATATAAACGTGTCATCATCACAATCTTGCCAGTCTTGTCGATTAACACGTTGCGGGTGATACCAGCGTTACGAACCGCATATTTAGCAAAGATATCTGCTCCCGGATCAAGTCCAAGCGGATATGTTACTTTCGTCTGCTTTGCAAAAGCTTTAACCTTTTCCAAAGGTTCATCACGGTCTACTCCATAAAGCGCAAATGAAGCATTATCTTTATGTTTCTGCCAGATATCCTTCTCGATAAAAGGCATTTCTTTACGGCAAACCCCACACCAGCTTGCTGTAAACTGAAGCATCACAACTTTCCCACGCAAAGAAGATAATTTTACTTTCTGACCGTCGGTTAAAGTCATTTCAAAATCGGGAGCTTCATCACCCACTTTAACTATATATCCTACTTCATCAGGAGTAACTTCCTGTGCTTGTACTGTAGAGACTCCGGCAAACAGACAGCCAAATAATGCTGCCATCATTATCCATTTTTTCATCATATACTAATAGCTTAAATAATTATCGCTTCAAAGATACAAAAAAATCGATATAAAAAGAGGAAACCTCGAACTGACCGCTACGCTTTCAAAGGTGTTTAAATACTACTTAATATTATTTTAAGAATTATATTCAATAAACTTCTGTTGCCTTGCAAACGATACAGTCTGCTTAAAAAACAAATAAAGCACAATAATAAGCACAACAGTTGTGCTATATCATGAAGTTATATGGAATTAAAACAAAAAAGCCATCCCAACGGATTAGGTTGAGATGGCTAAATTTATATTATTTCCTTCAAATCAATTACAAAGGCATGTTACCGTGTTTCTTCGGAGGATTGCTTACACTCTTATTCTGAGTCATTTCAAGTGCCTGAATCAATTTATAACGAGTATCTTTCGGAAGAATGATTTCATCGATATAGCCCTGTTCAGCTGCACGATACGGATTAGAGAATTTCTCCTTGTATTCTTCTACAGCCTTAGCTTTTTCTTCCGGCGTAGCTTTACGATACAGAATATTCACAGCACCGTCTGCTCCCATTACAGCAATTTCAGCTGTAGGATAAGAGAAGTTCACATCAGCACCAATAGGTTTACTATTCATAACGATGTATGCACCTCCGTAAGCCTTACGTGTAATTACTGTTATTTTAGGAACAGTAGCTTCTGCATAAGCGTATACAATCTTTGCACCGTGACGGATAATACCATTGTGTTCCTGTGTACATCCTGGCAAGAAACCCGGTACATCTTCGAATGTTACAATAGGAATATTGAAACAGTCGCAGAAACGGATGAAACGAGAAGCCTTGTCAGAAGCGTCAATATCAAGCACACCTGCCAGATATGCCGGCTGATTGGCAACGATACCTACAGAACGTCCACCCAAACGAGCAAAACCGACTACAATATTCTTTGCAAAGTGAGGCATAACCTCAAAGAAATAATGATTGTCGACTATCGGTTCGATGATGTTTTTGATATCATATGGCATGTTCGGGTCGTCAGGAATAACTGTCATCAGTGATTCTTCTGCACGACGGATATCATCTGTACAAGGAATAGAAGGAGCATCTTCCATGTTGTTAGAAGGCAAGAAACTCAGCAGCTCACGAATGCTCATCAAAGTTTCTTCTTCTGTTTCACAAAGGAAGTGAGTAACACCACTCTTACTGCTATGAGTATATGCACCACCTAATTCTTCCTTATCAACTTCTTCATGAGTAACAGCCTTTACTACATCCGGACCAGTGATAAACATGTGACTCTTTTCCTTTACCATGAAGATAAAGTCTGTCAATGCCGGAGAGTAACAAGCACCTCCTGCACACGGACCAAGAATTGCTGAAATCTGAGGGATAACACCTGATGCAATAGTATTCTGATAGAAAATTGAAGCATATCCGGAAATACTTCCCACACCTTCCTGAATACGTGCGCCACCCGAGTCATTCAAAGCAATTACCGGAGCACCGTTTTTCAATGCCAGTTGCTGTACCTTTACAATCTTCTGTGCACCGGTAGCACTAAGTGTTCCACCATATACGGTAAAGTCGTAAGCATAAACATATACTAAACGTCCATCAATTTTACCATATCCACAAACGATACCGTCACCAGGAATATGTTTCTTCTCCATACCGAAATCAGTACAGTGATGAACCACAAACTTATCAATTTCATTGAACGTACCTTTATCGAGCAACATATCAATACGTTCGCGAGCAGTCATATGACCATTGGCATGTTGCTTTTCAACACGCTCTACTCCTCCACCCTGAGCAGCCAGTTTATCCAGCTCCTCAAATTTTTTATATTGTTCTGCTGTTGTCATAAATTTAATCCTCCTCTTTAATTACATCCAGTGTCATGATAACCTGGTTACTGTTTACAGAGTCACCTTCATTTACGAAGATTTCTTTTACAACACATTCGCTGTTTACTTTGTAATTACTCTGCATCTTCATGGCTTCTATCACAACCACGATATCACCAGCCTGCAAGCGGTCGCCAGCCTTTACTGGAATCTTAACCACTTTACCCGGCATAGGAGAAACAATCTTATCCTGCTGTTTCTCATCAGCTCCCTTACGCATGCGAAGGTATTTTGCCTGCGAATCTATAATATCAATATTATATGACTGGTAATGAGCATTTACCGTATAACTCTTTCCGCCTTCTTTACGGATCAGTTCTGCATTATACGATTTTCCTTCATGCAAAATAGAACAACTACCGTTTTCTGCCATTACAATATCAACATCGTAAGGAACACCGTCGATAGTCAACTGTACTTTATTGCCTTCCTTGCTAACCAACGTAACGTCAGCAACTCTATCACCTATATGTATTTCCATAAATATCTTCTTTAAATTCGCAATACACCTTTTTTCAATCCGAACTCACGCCAACGACTGATAGGACGATTGTCTGAAGAGCCAGAATTATTCTCTTCCAGATTCATCAGATAGTCGATGTATGCTGCAATCATAGCAATATTTTCAGTTTCTTCTTCCTTCTGACCAGCCCATTCACGCAACATATCCTGATGCTTTGGTATAAACAAGGTATTATAATGACCTTCTACAAAATCAGGTACATTCATGATGTGACGCAAATAACCGATATTTGTTTTCAAGCCGGTAATCTTGTATTCGTAAAGCACACGGCGCATACGTTCGATAGCAAATTCACGAGTAGTAGCCCATACGATCAGCTTACCGATCATCGGGTCATAATAAATAGGAATTTCATAACTTTCGTATACATAGCTATCGATACGAACACCGATACCGTTGGGTTCCATCAACTGACGGATAACTCCCGGTGAAGGCATAAAGTTATTTTCAGAGTCCTCTGCGCAAATACGACATTCGATAGCATGACCACGCTGCTTCAGATCTTCCTGTTTGAAATGAAGAGGCACATTGTTTGCAATACGGAGCTGTTCCTTTACCAAGTCAACACCTACAACTTCTTCTGTAATAGGATGTTCTACCTGAAGACGAGTATTCATTTCAAGGAAATAGAAATTGCGGTGTTTGTCAACAAGGAATTCAATTGTTCCTGCTCCCTTATAATTTACAGCCTTGGCAGCCGCTACAGCAGCCTCACCCATTTTCTGGCGTAATTCAGGAGTAACAAACGGAGACGGAGTTTCTTCTACAATCTTCTGGTTACGACGCTGAATAGAACATTCGCGTTCGAACAGATGTACCGCATTACCATAATTATCTCCTAAAATCTGGAATTCAATATGATGCGGTTCCTCTACAAATTTCTCCAGATAAACTGTATCATCACCAAATGATGACATTGATTCCGAACGAGCTGTATTATAAGCTTCTTCCACTTCAGACTCACTATGAATAAGGCGCATACCTTTACCACCGCCTCCCATAGAAGCCTTCAGCATAACCGGATAACCGATACGATTACAGATTTCTTTTGCTTCCTCTACACTCTGCAAAGGCTGTTCCGTACCAGGAACCACCGGCACTCCCGCAGCAATCATGTGTTTACGTGCAGAAATCTTATCGCCCATCGCATCCATTGTTTCAGGATCAGGACCGATAAAAATGATTCCTTCTTCACGACAACGACGTGCAAACTCGGAGTTTTCCGATAAGAAACCATATCCCGGATGAATTGCATCCACTCCATGGCGCTTAGCCGCCATGATAATTTTATCAATATTCAGATAGCTTTCACGAGATGCTGCCGGACCAATCAGGCAAGCCTCATCTGCATAAAGTACGTGGCGTGCCGTTCTATCAGCTTCCGAAAAGACTGCCACGGTACGAATGCCCATTTCACGGCAAGAACGCATCACGCGCACAGCAATTTCGCCACGGTTAGCGATTAATACTTTGTGTATCATGCTTTATGTTTTAGTTATTATCTTCGTTTAAGCCGCCGCCGCGTCATTCGGCACATGCAGCCAAAATCTGTGCAAAAGTAGCAAAAAAAGAGACACCGTTCTAAATATCCTCTCTTTTTTTACCCTGAGAAAGGCTTTTAGCACAAAATACCTAGCTTTAGGTATACATTCCACTCCAATATAAACCAAAACGCAATGTCGAGGTAGCAAAAAGCAAAAGTCCGAAGAGTAAACCCTTCGGACTTTTCAAACATATCTTTTTACTTCAAAAACAATACCTGTTTATTATACTTAATTCTGTGATAAATCTACTGCATAGTTGGCACGTTTTCCTGACGGATATATACCTACCATAAACAATACCTGATCAGGAGATTGAGAAGCCGCTTTCATAACTTCTTCCAGATCCTGCACTGTTTTCAGTTGTTTTCCGTTAGCTTTCAGTATGATAAATCCTTTACGGATACCAGAATCTGCCATTCTGCCTTCACTTACTCCTGTTACCTGAACACCATAACCTAAATTCAGTTGTTTCTTCAATTCGGCAGGCACTTCGCGGAATGCTGCTCCCAGTAATTCCATATCAGCATTCTTTACAATCTTAGTATTACCTTGGGCATTTTTCAGTGTTACAGTGAAAGTCTTTTCTTTCTTATCACGCCATACTTTCAATTTAATCTTATCACCCGGACGATATTTAGCCAGTGATCCTTGTAATTCGGCCATGGTCTTCACTTTCTTTCCGTTCAATTCCATTATAACGTCGTTCTTTTCCAAAACGCCATCTACCGAACCACCTTCTGTCACTTCAACAACCTGTACACCATCGTTGATGCCCAGCTCTTTCTGTTCCTTACGGATTTCATCCGGATAAGTTTCATCACCCATGTTTCGTCCTGCAATACCCAACAGAGCACGTTGTACAGTACCGTATTGCTTCAGGTCTGTAACAACCTTTGTCATAATGCTTGTAGGAATAGCAAATCCGTAACCCGAATAAGCTCCTGTAGGAGATACCAACATAGCATTAATACCTACCAATTCTCCATTAGCATTAACTAACGCACCACCACTGTTTCCCTGATTAATGGCAGCATCAGTCTGGATAAACGACTCTACACCATTAGCACCAAGTCCACGAGCCTTAGCACTGACAATACCAGCAGTTACTGTAGAACCCAAATTAAACGGATTACCTACAGCCAGTACCCATTCTCCAACTTTCAAGCGTTCAGAATCACCAACCGGTATGGCAGGAAAATCATCACCTTCTATTTTAACCAATGCTAAATCGGTAGTCGGGTCTGTACCAATTACACGTCCTTTCATTTCACGACCGTCGTGCAACTTGACAGAAATTTCATCAGCTCCATCAATTACGTGATTATTGGTTACAATATAACCATCCTTCGAAATAATTACACCCGAACCAAATCCACGCTGTTCAGGAGTTTGCACCTGCTGCTGACGTCCGCGCCCATCACCGAAGAAGAAATCAAATATATCAGGCTGACTCTGTATTGTTTTCACTTTACTTCTCTGTACAGACATAATATGTACAACAGAGTTCAAAGAACTTTCTGCCGCTTTAGTCAAATCAATCGGCTGCATGCTAGTTGCATCCAAAGCTGCATAGCGCACATTAGACGCTGTCTGGAATTCATCATAAAAAGACAAATTTTTGTCTTGTCTAGACTGCATAAGAGTATAAGTAGTAACCCCTGCCACCCCTGCACTGACAGCCAATACTGCGACTGCTCCAAATGCGATTTTAGTTGCCTTTTTCATATGTTTACATCATTTAAATTGTTAATTTCAACTCTTATTTAACATTTTATTTGCTAAAGTAGAACAAAATTCATACGATTGTACTCTACACAACATCTTTTTTTCCTCTTTTAACAAAGCAAACTTTCCTATTAACCGCAGTTAACGACTACTGCCTGACAAATTTACATTCATTATCAGACTGTTCGATAGAATTGCAGATATTTCTGACAAAAATGACACAAATTCGTTTTATTTGCGTACCTTTGCAAACAGAAAGCAGTTGGTCGGTTTGTCGCTGGTACTTATATGTACAAGAGGAAAGTCCGGGCAACACAGAGCATCCTACTTCCTAACAGAAAGCTGCCTGCAAAGGTAGAGTAATGCAGAAGAAAATAACCGCCAGTCCACACCGGAAAGGCAAGGGTGAGAAGGTAGGGTAAGAGCCTACCAGACGTATAGCGATATGCGTGCTGTGCATCTTAGGAGTTGTAAGGTCATGTAAACCGGCATTAAGGAGGGTTGCTCGCCCCACGTCGGAGGGTAGACCGCTAGAACTTACTGGTGACAGTGAGTGTAGATAAATGACAGACACTTTGCATTTCGATGCAGAGAACGGAACCCGGCTTATAGACCGACTGCTTTTTTCATTGAAAAACCTTATCGCCATGAGTTATACGAGAATAAAAAACTGGCTACAATTTCTCACCGACGGCATATGGAGAATTACCGAAGATGAGATATCTCCCGTACGGCGACAAATATATTCGTGCATCAAAATCGTTTATCTTTCTGTAAACCAGTTTCTAAACGACCGTATCCAGATACGTGCCTCCGCACTGACCTACAGCACGCTACTGTCGATTATTCCCATTCTTGCCATCCTGTTCGCCATCGCACGAGGATTCGGCTTCGACGCATTAATGGAAATACAGCTCCGCAAAGGTGTTGCAAGCCAGCAGAGTGAACTTATTATTTCGTGGATAAACTCCTATTTGGAGCATGCCCAAAGTGGAATATTTATCGGAATCGGTTTAATCATGTTATTATGGACTGTTCTTATACTGACAGACAACATCGAACGAAGCTTCAATGCAATCTGGCAGGTAAAACACCCCCGTTCAGTCTTTCGCAAAATAACTGATTATTTTTCCATGATTCTCCTTTTACCACTGCTGATAGTCATTTCAAGTGGTCTTACCATTTTTATGACTACATATATAAAGAACATGGATAACTTCCTGGTACTTGCGCCTATTCTGAAATTCCTGGTAAGACTTACCCCATATGCACTGACCTGGGGAATGTTTATCGGACTCTACATATTTATCCCAAACACCAAAGTCAAATTAAAGCACGCCTGGTTTCCGGGAATACTGGCAGGAACCGCCTTTCAGGCATTTCAGTTCTTTTATGTAAACAGCCAGATATGGGTTTCAAATTACAACGCTATCTACGGAAGCTTTGCTGCCATTCCCATGTTTTTGTTATGGACACAGATTTCCTGGACAATCTGCCTCTTCGGAGCTGAAATGAGCTACGTAAGCCAAAATCTGGGTTCGTTCGATTTCGGAAAAGAAAGTGCAAATATCAGCCGCAGATATCATGATTTCTTTTGCACCATTATACTTTCAGCCATCTGCAAGAGTTTTGCAGAAGAAAAGACACCTTACTCTGCAGAAGAAATAAGCAAACAATACAAAATTCCTATCCGACTCACCAAACGGATCTTATATGAACTGCAAGACATACATCTGATTTTCGAAACAATAGAAGAGAAAAAAGGCGATGTACGCTATCTTCCGGGCATAGACATCAATAAACTTACAGTAGGTACACTGCTGGAGAAACTAGATTCTGCCGGTTCCGAAGATTTCAAGGTAGATCGCCAGCAATATTCTGACTCATGGAAAATTCTGGAGCATGCACGCAAGGAATATATGTACAACAACAGTCAGATTTTACTGAAAGATTTATAGGCAGTCACCAGACATATCAGAACAACAGATACGAAAAGAGCAGAAAACACAATTCTTCTTCTGCTGCATAAAAAAATTATCCCCGTCATAAAATATGGCGGGGATAAGTCTTACAAATACAGCTACCTTATTTTGTCAACTGCATCATGCGGCTCAAATACTTGCCGATAATATCAAACTCCAAGTTCACTACGCTACCAACCTGAAACGTATGGAAGTTGGTATGCTCATAGGTATATGGGATAATGGCAACCTGGAAAGTATCTTCAGTCGGATTACAGACCGTCAGACTAACTCCATTCACTGTAACCGAACCTTTGTCAACAGTAAAATATCCTCGTTTTGCCATTTCCGGATCGAATGCATACTTGAATGTAAAATACCAGCTGCCCTCTGCGTCATCTATAGCTACACAAGTAGCAGTCTGATCTACATGTCCCTGAACGATATGCCCGTCCAGACGTCCATTCATCATCATACTGCGTTCTACATTAACCTTATCTCCCACTTTCAGCAAACCAATATTAGAACGTTCGATAGTTTCCTTCATGGCCGTAACCGTATAAGTTCCATCCTGAATACTCACTACAGTCAGACAAACTCCATTATGAGAAACACTCTGGTCTATTTTTAACTCATCAACAAACGAACATTTCAACGTGAGGTGCAGATTTTCCTGATCCTTTACCACCTTTACCACTTCTGCATATTCTTCAACTATCCCTGAGAACATAAATTCATTATTTTATATTAATACTTCTACTTTTTACAATCACTGTACCGGAATAGGCTTACTCCAGACCGTATTGCCTTCTGAGTCGACTACCGAAATAGTTCCCCCGGCATAATCCTCTATGTAACTATTCCCTTTTACCAGCATATCCTCCGCCATACGTATGGCTTTTTCCTCTGTTTTTATAAAGAAGCCTTTATTATCGCTTGAGCTTCCATCCGAAAAATAAATATCATAAGTTTTCATGGTTATATCATTTAAATATTGCGGGCACAAATATATATATTATCAGCTAGAAGAAGCAAACTTATGACATAAAAAAAGAGAAACCAACATTTGTCGATTTCTCTGAAAGAGCGGAAAACGAGACTCGAACTCGCGACCCTAACCTTGGCAAGGTTATGCTCTACCAACTGAGCTATTTCCGCAATTTCCGCTTTCGGTTTTAACTATTTCCCAGCTGTTTCCCGATTGCGGATGCAAAGGTAGTGCTTTTTTCTAAACTTCCAAAAATTTTCTATACTTTTTATAGTACTTTTATTACATTATTTCATCAAACTCCTCATAGTCAATATAAACCAAAAGTTTTTTTTACTTACTATCAAGACATACGGTCACGATAATCCTCATATCGGAAGTCTTTATATACTTCCAATGTATTATCTGTATGCCAAATAGCAATAGAAGGGTGATGGATTCCATTAAACATGTTTGTTTTTACCATAGTGTAATGAATCATATCTTCCAAAACAATGCGTTCTCCTATCTGTAACGGATGGTCAAAACACCAGCTACCCATATAGTCGCCACTTAAGCAACTGTTTCCACCCAAACGGTAAACATTCTCTTCCGTTAAAGCTGTTTTTATCGCATCGACTGGTAAAGTTTTGGCACCACGCACTGCCGGCTGATAAGGCATTTCAAGACAATCGGGCATGTGACAAGTAAAGCTAACGTCCAAAATCGCGGTTTTTATCCCCCGGTTTTCCACTATATCGACAACAGAAGCTACCAAAGGTCCGGTCTGCCAAGTAAAAGCCGAACCCGGTTCTAAAATAATCTCCAAATGAGGATAACGGGCTTTCAAGTTTTTTAATAAAGAAATAAGATGCTCCGTATCATAATCTTTACGTGTCATCAAGTGTCCCCCTCCCAAATTCAACCATTTTATTTGTGGGAACCAAGAAGCAAACTTCTCTTCTATGTGCTGCAAAGTATGCTCTAATTCATAAGAACTGGATTCACAATGACAATGACAATGGAAGCCCTCGATGCCCTCCGGTAAAGTTTCAGGAAGCAAATCGGCCGTCACCCCAAAACGCGTACCGGGAGCACAAGGATTATAAAGTTCCACCTCTACTTCCGAATATTCAGGATTGATGCGGATACCACAGGTTATCTTTTCTCCAAAGGCCTCAACCATAGGATAAAAACGCCGGAACTGACTGAAAGAATTAAAGGTTATATGACTGCTGCATCGCATGATAACCGGAAAATCAGTATCCGTATATGCCGGAGAATAAGTATGGGCCTTACTGCCAAATTCTTCATACGCCAAACGGGCTTCATATACGGAACTGGCTGTAGTATAACGAATGTATTCCCTGAAAATGGGGAATGATTTCCACATGGCAAAAGACTTGAAAGCCAAGATGATCTCAACTCCGGCTCGGTCTGCCACACTCTTTATCAAACTCAGATTCTTTCTGAGCAATGCTTCATCCATTACATAGCATGGAGAAGGTACTTTATGGATATCTATCATTTTTGTATCAGAATTCTATTAAAATATTTATTCTATTCCACAACTTTGAATCGGGCAAATTTCAGTAATAATTGTTTTTCTCCGGCATTCCGGAAACGGACAGTCGCTTTGCTGTTCTCACCAATTCCTTCCACCTTTATCACATCGCCTATTCCAAAACGCTCATGCTCTATCACCTGCCCTGCCTGTACATTCACCGACAAGTTTCTCGCTGCGGACGGCTTTGAGACCGTTTCCGGACCAACCTTGGTCAAATTACGTGGTATACTGGGACGAATAATCTCAACTTTCGGTCTTTCTCCAACTAAAAATGTTTTCTGACCACCAGAGATGTTCGATGAAGAACGCCCGTAAGAAGACTGAGAAGCAGGTTCGTCAAACAAGGAACGAGCCGCACGTTCATTTTGCTCACGACAGAAACGGCTGGCTCTCTCGTCTATTCTCCGGGCCATCTGTTCCTCCTGAGGTAACTTCAGGAAATGTACATCAATATCTTTCAAGAAACGGCTAGGGCTACTGAACTCCATCTTTCCATATTTAAACCGACTCTTGGCAAAAGACAAATAGCAATGCTCTTCGGCACGTGTAATCGCCACATAAAACAAGCGGCGCTCCTCTTCCAGCTCCTTATACGAATTGAGTGACAAAGCACTGGGAAACAAGTTCTCTTCCATCCCAACTACAAAGACGTTTTTAAACTCCAAGCCTTTAGCAGAGTGAATGGTCATCAAGGTAATCTTCTCGGCATCCCCCTCTTTCTCGTTATCCTGGTCTGTCAACAGAGAAACCTCCGACAGAAAATCCGTCAACAGGATGTTTTCATTCCCTTCTTCTTCACGGGTTGCACAAAAATCGTGCATACCGTTTATCAGTTCTTCAATATTCTCCTGACGGCTCAGATTTTCAGGATCATTGCTCTGATAAATCTCATTCATAATGCCGGACTGACGAACAATCATTGCTCCCAATTCGTATGCATTCTTCTTCGGGACCTCCACTATAAAACTTTCTACCAGTTCACGAAACCCCTGTAATTTAGTATGCATACCCTTGTTAATATTCAAGCCGTATGCCAACGGCTCTTCCAAAACCATCCAAAGACTGACATGATGCTGTGCAGCCGCATCAATGACCTTGTTCAACGTAGTATCCCCGATTCCTCGCGCCGGATAATTCAACACCCGCTTAAAAGCCTCCTCATCATTCGGATTTACCGCCAGACGGAAGTAAGATATAACATCTTTAATCTCCTTGCGTTGATAAAAAGAAAGCCCTCCGTAAATCTTATAAGGTAAAGCACGCTTCCGCAAAGCCTCCTCAAAAATACGGCTCTGAGCATTTGTACGGTATAAAATAGCAAAATCATTATAAGAATAATGTTCCCGCGAACGCAGTTTCACAATCTGGTTGGCAACAATCTCCCCTTCCTCCACATCACTGTAGGCATTGAAAACTCCGATAGGCTCCCCTTTCGCTTTTTCCGAAAATACCTCCTTCCTTATCTGCTCGCTATTTTTCTCTATCAAACTGTTTGCCGCGCATACAATGGTCTGGGTAGAACGATAGTTCTGCTCCAATTTAAAAAGCTTGGCTCCCTTATACAGCTGAGTAAATTTCAATATATTGTCAATATTAGCCCCTCGGAAGGAATAAATACTTTGTGCATCATCCCCCACTACGCATACACGCTGATGTTCTTGGGTAAGCTGAAGCACAATGCTGTGTTGCGCAAAATTAGTATCCTGATACTCATCCACCAGCACATAACGGAACTGCTCCGCATACTTACGGCAGATTTCGGGATGATCGCGGAATAACATATAAGTATAAACCAACAAATCATCAAAATCCATCGCATCGCTTTGGCGACAACGTTCCCAATATCGTCGGTAAATATCACGGGTAGCGGGTACTTTGGCATTCAGATCATACTGATAAAGCTCTGCGTTCGAAACATATGCATCGGGAAAAACCAAATGGTTTTTCGCATTGCTGATACGCGCCTGTATCACCCCCGGTTTATAGGTTTTATCATCCAATTGCATTTCTTTTACAATAGACTTGATCAAACTCTTCGAATCTGAAGAATCATAGATGGTAAAATTGGAGGTAAAGCCGACAGCCTGTGCCTCACACCGCAGGATACGCGAAAAAATGGAATGGAACGTTCCCATCCATAAATAGCGTGCCTGATCGCCCACCTGACGGGCTATACGCTCTTTCATTTCACGAGCAGCCTTATTGGTAAAAGTCAATGCCAGAATAGACCAAGGAGTATATCCCCGCTCCAGTAAATAAGCTATTTTATAAGTCAGTACGCGTGTCTTCCCCGAACCTGCTCCGGCTATCACCAAAGAGGGACCTTCGTTGTAAAGCACCGCATTGCGCTGACTTTCATTCAATTCTTCTAAATAGTTCGTCATAAATTTCACCTTTCGCCCGCAAAGATAGAGAAAGTTTGAGTTTATCAGAACAATTCTATGCTCAATAATGTTATTATGATAGAAGTTTAATTAAAACCTCGACTAAAAATGAATATATTATTAACCACTTTAATTTCATTAGTTATGACTTACGAAATGCCCAAACTCCCGTATGCAAACAACGGACTCGAACCTGTAATCAGTCAGGCTACTATAGACTACCATTATGGCAAGCACTTACAAACATACGTAAACAATTTGAACTCTTTGGTTCCGAGTACAGAATTTGAAGGAAAGACCGTAGAGGAAATTGTTGCATCAGCTCCCGACGGAGCGATATTCAATAACGCCGGACAAGTATTGAACCATACATTATATTTCCTTCAGTTCACCCCCAAACCCAACAAGCATGAACCGTCCGGCAAATTGGCAGAAGCCATCAACCGGGACTTCGGAAGCTTTGAAAACTTCAAGAAAGAATTCAACGCCGCTTCCACAGGACTGTTTGGTTCGGGCTGGGCTTGGCTTTCTATAGACAAGCAAGGAAAACTACATATCACCAAAGAGCCAAACGGAAGCAACCCGTGGCGTGCAGGCCTGAAACCATTGCTGGGTTTCGATGTATGGGAACATGCTTACTATTTGGATTACCAGAACCGCCGTGCAGATCATGTGAACAAGTTATGGGAAATCATTGACTGGGATGTAGTAGAAAAACGTCTATAAAAGAACCCTTAACTATACATCATAATAAAGCTGCCTCGCACCCTATTCATTCAGGGAGCGGGGCAATCTGCTTTAAGATGCAAAGATACAGCAGATATGCATTCATCCTTTTACAAGAATAAACAAGCATAATGCAAGATAATCATAAAAAAACATTCTTCCACAAAAAATAAAGCAGTCTGTTGTAGCATTATTCATTTCTTTCCCATATCTTTGCCATCGTAAAACAAAGGGGTGCCCCACGTAAACAGCGGACGGGCTGAGATTATACCCTGTGAACCTGATGCGGTTAGTACCGCCGAAGGGATTGTTACTTCTTACCTCATACCATCCGGTCAAAAAGCAACTCTTTGTATTTACAAGTAAATTCATAAACTGATATAGTATGAAACTGACAGTAAACAGCAAAGAAACCGAAGTAAAGGACGGATGCACCATAGCCGAACTTTCCACCTTTCTGGCACTTCCTGAGAAAGGTATCGCCATAGCGGTAAACAACCGGATGGTTCCCCGTATAGAGTGGGAGAAATGTGTGTTACACCCCAATGACAGTCTGGTAGTCATTAAAGCTGCATGTGGAGGATAAGACCGTGGAACTTCAATTCATCACTCACTTCACCGACACATATTCCTATTATGATTCCGCACGCATGGCCTTGGAAGGCGGTTGCCGCTGGATCCAGCTACGCATGAAAGACACTCCCGTTGACGAAGTGGAACGGGAAGCCATACGCCTGCAAGGCTTATGCAAAGACTATGGAGCGACATTTGTCATAGACGACCACGTGGAGTTAGTTAAGAAAATTCATGCTGACGGAGTGCATTTAGGAAAAAAGGACATGCCCGTAGCCGAAGCACGGGGAATATTAGGAAAAGAATTCATCATCGGAGGCACCGCCAATACATTTGACGATGTAAAGATGCATTACAAAGCCGGAGCTGACTACATCGGCTGTGGCCCGTTCCGTTTTACTACTACAAAAAAGGATCTCTCTCCAGTGCTGGGACTGGAAGGTTACCGTTCCATTATTCTGCAAATGAAAGAGGCAAATATCCATTTGCCCATCGTTGCTATCGGGGGAATTACTTTGGAAGATATCCCTTCCATCATGGAAACGGGAATCACCGGTATTGCCTTGAGCGGAACCATACTCCGGGCGAAAGACCCGGTAGCGGAAACTAAACGAATCATGAATTTATAATAAAATCACAAAATACAATGAAGAAACTGATTATAGCTGGAAAAGAATTTAATTCCCGTTTATTCCTGGGAACCGGTAAATTCAATTCAAACACCGTAATGGAAGAAGCCATTCTGGCATCAGGGTGTGAAATGGTAACCGTAGCCATGAAACGCATTGAACTGGACGATAAGGAAGATGATATGCTGAAACATATCATTCACCCCCACATACAGCTATTGCCCAATACCTCCGGTGTGCGCACAGCCGAAGAAGCCGTCTTTGCCGCACAAATGGCCCGCGAGGCCTTTGGCACCAACTGGCTGAAACTGGAAATTCATCCCGATCCCCGCTATCTGCTGCCCGATCCGGTAGAAACCCTGAAAGCCACCGAAGAACTGGCTAAGCTGGGGTTTATTGTACTTCCTTACTGTCAGGCCGACCCGGTATTGTGTAAACGTCTGGAAGATGCCGGAGCCGCAACGGTGATGCCTTTAGGAGCACCTATCGGTACGAATCAGGGGTTACAAACCCGTGAATTTTTACGTATCATCATCGAACAAAGCAATATTCCGGTAGTCGTAGATGCCGGTATCGGTGCTCCCAGCCATGCTGCAGAAGCGATGGAATTAGGAGCAGATGCAGTACTTGTAAACACAGCGATAGCCGTCGCAGGCAATCCGGTGGAAATGGCCAAAGCTTTTAAGGTAGCCGTCGAAGCCGGACGGATGGCTTATGAGGCCGGACTAGCCGGAAAAAGTATCGCTGCCGAAGCAAGCAGTCCTCTGACCGCTTTCTTGAAATAAACAGACAATCCGATTTAATTTTAATAATATGTTTTCGGAAGAACTTGAAAAATATTCCTGGGAAGAAACGACCCGGGAAATCTACTCTAAAACAGCCGCCGATGTAGAACTGGCTTTAAGTAAAAGCCAGTTGGCCATCGACGATTTTATGGCCCTGATTTCTCCGGCTGCAGAGAAATACCTGGAACCGATGGCCGCATTAAGCCAAAAATATACCTTACAAAGATTCGGGAAAACCATATCGATGTATATCCCCTTGTATATCACTAATTCGTGTACAAATTTCTGTGTCTATTGCGGATTCAATCACAACAATCCCCTCAAACGGGTCATCCTCAATGAGGAAGAGATTCTCAATGAATTGCATGCTATCAAAAAACTGGGAAATTTTGAAAATTTATTGATCGTTACAGGGGAGAATCCGAAGGAGGCCGGTGTCGACTATCTGGAACGCGCATTGCAGTTGGCCCATCCTCTTTTTGCTAACCTTTCTATTGAAGTAATGCCTCTGAAAGCAGAAGATTATAAACGTCTTACGCATTCAGGATTAAATGGAGTGGTTTGTTTTCAGGAGACCTATAACCGGGCACGCTATAACGTTTATCATCCGAAAGGCATGAAATCCAAATTCGACTGGCGGGTCAACGGTTTCGACCGTATGGGGCAAGCCCATGTACACAAAATCGGTTTGGGAGTTTTAATCGGTCTGGAGGAATGGCGTACGGATGTAACTATGATGGCCCGCCACCTGCGTTACCTGCAAAAACATTACTGGCAAACCAAATACAGCGTCAATTTTCCACGGATGCGTCCTTCGGAAGGCCATTTCCAGCCTAATGTTATCCTGGAGGACCGTGCCTTGGCCCAATTGATCTTCGCTTTCCGTATATTCGACCATGATGTCGATATCTCGATTTCTACCCGGGAAGGGGCCGAGTTCCGCAATAATATGCTCCCTTTGGGTATTACTTCCCTGAGTGCCGGATCGAAAACCGAACCCGGAGGGTATTTCACTTATCCTCAGGCTCTGGAACAATTCCACATCAGTGACGAACGCACTCCTGAGGAAGTTGCCGACAGTATACGTCAAAAAGGATACGAACCGGTATGGAAAGACTGGGACGGATGGATGTAATTCAACCGGAATTACATCCCCAATACCAGATAAATAATCGACTATGGGAGAAAAAGAACGCTATGCCAGGCATTTGATTTTGGAAGAAATCGGAGAGCCTGGACAAGAAAAATTGAAACGGGCGAAAGTATTGGTTGTAGGAGCCGGCGGATTAGGTTCCCCCGTCTTACTCTATTTGACTGCTGCCGGAATCGGCCGGATCGGTATACTCGACAATGATATAGTCTCGGAGAGTAATCTTCAACGTCAGATTCTCTACGATACCCAATGTTTAGGAGCCCTGAAGGTCGAAGTCGCTGCCCGGAAGCTTCAGGCTTTAAATCCCTATACAACTATTGTACCCTACGCTCAGCGGCTGACTTCGGAAAACACTTTTATCATCGCTGAATACGATCTGGTAATAGACGCAACCGATAATCTGCCTTCCCGTTACCTGATCGACGAAGCCTGCGTCCGATACGGTAAACCGTTCGTTTATGGAAGTAGGTTTCCGTTTTTAATTACCAGGGAGGTCCTACTTACCGTGACCTTTACGAATACCATGATGCTATCGCTGAGTTTCAGCAACCACAAGGCGTCATCGGCGCATTACCGGGAGTCGTCGGTTCGATCCAGGCTAATGAAGCCATCAAGCTTATCCTGGGAAGCCAGGATACTCTTTCCGGCAAATTACTGCTGATCGATCTGTTGAAAGGCAGTTTCCAAACCATGAACTTTATAAACTAAAAAAGGGACTTGTTTCCAAGCCCCTTTTCTCCCCTTTTCTCAAGTATTATTTCATATATAACTTCAGTTCGACAGGTTGTTCGCCCAGTTTTACCTCCACTTCCTTCATCTTTCCGGCTTCATTTGCATATTTCACCGTATAGGTTTGATTTTTCTCTAACATAAA